>Ga0131853_10000159_pt1 | contig 114737 bp, 120 predicted proteins | sample TergutLab28metaG_FD_92764 | JGI IMG/M metagenome (GOLD analysis project Ga0131853, IMG submission 92764) | Labiotermes labralis P1 segment gut microbial communities from Petit-Saut dam, French Guiana - Lab288 P1 (version 2) (version 2) | ecosystem: Host-associated > Arthropoda: Insects >...
GGCCTCCAGGTTGCATGAAGCGGTGAATTAGACAGCTCCACTTCACAACCGGAGGCCTTCGCCTACTGGCGGGTCAACGCCGTGTCAGCAAACAACGTCCCTGGACATCACACCTAGGCGAACCACAGCGCGAGCTCGCGCGCAGCCGACTCGGGCGAGTCGGAGCCGTGCACGAGGTTCTGCTGCACCTTGAGGCCCCAATCGCGGCCCAGGTCGCCGCGGATCGTGCCGGGGGTGGCCGTTGTCGGGTCGGTCGTGCCCGCGAGCGAGCGGAAGCCCTCGATGACGCGCTCGCCCGCGATGCGGATCGCGACGATCGGGCCCGACTGCATGAACTCGAGCAGCGGCTCGTAGAACGGCTTGCCCTCGTGCTCGGCATAGTGCTGCGCGAGCAGCTCGCGGTCGGCGTCGATGAGCTTGATGTCGACGAGCTGATAGCCCTTCGCCTCGATGCGGCGCAGGATCTCGCCGCTCAGGTTGCGCGCCACGCCGTCGGGCTTGACGAGGACGAGGGTCTCTTCCACAGTGCTCACTGATTCTCCGTTTCGTTCCGCTGCTGGGCTGCAGCACCGGCGTTCTGGCCGGCGCTGTGCGCTTCGATCCTGCCAGCCTGGTACATCGCATAGATCCAGATGCCGAGGAAGATCGCGCCGACGACGAACATCATGGTCACCCAGAGGCCCGCGACCACCGCCAGCACCTGCACGGCGAAGCCGATTGCCGCACCGACGCGATAGCGCAGGGTGAGGATGCCGACGATCGACAGCGCGATCAGCACGGCGCCGCCGGTGATCACCTGCGCGGCGGGCGCCGCGTGCAGGCCCCAGGCGACGAGCGTGCCGAGGAACAGGATGATCAGCTCGAAGCCGAGGACGATCGAGCCGAGCGATTCGCGGACGCCCCGCTGCCGCCTCATTCGTCGTCCCCCGTGTCGTAGCCGGATGCGGCGCCGCCGTCTTCCAGATCGTCCTCCAGATCGTCGACGAGCCGCGGCGCCTTCCAGCCCCGATCGGCGGCCAGAGTCATGGCCTCGCCCACGAGCGTGATCGAGCCGGTCACGACGACGGCGCGCTTCTCGCCCTCGAGCGCCCAGGCCCGCGCGGCCTCGATCGCATCCCCGAGATCCTCGACCTCGTCGACGCGTTCGTGCGTCCACTCGTAGACGTCCTCGGCGAGCTCCTCGCTCGAGCGCGCGCGGTCGGAATGCGACTGCGTCGCGATGATCAGGGCGGCATCGGGCGCGAGCTGGTCGACGATGCCGTGCGCGTCCTTGTCCTTGAGGATGCCGAGCACGAAGGCGACCTCGTCGAAGTCGAAGTACGTGCCGAGCGCCGCATGCAGCGTCTGCGCGCCGGCGGGGTTGTGCGCGGCGTCCACGATCACGGTCGGCTCGGTGCCGATGAGCTGCAGCCGGCCGGGCGAGGTCGCGCCCGCGACGCCGTCCTCGAGCAGCTCGCCCGTGAGCGGCTGCGCGCCACCGCCGATGAAGGCCTCGACCGCCGCGATCGCGACCGCGGCGTTCTGGGCCTGGTGGTCGCCGTAGAGCGGCAGGAACAGGCCGTCGTAGGCCGCCGCGGTGCCGCGCACCTCGATCAGCTGGCCGCCGACCGCGACGGAGGTCGCCGTGACGTCGAAGTCGCGCCCCTGGGCGACGACGGATGCCCCGACCGCAGCCGCCTTCGCCTCGATCTCGCGCATGACCGACGGGTCCTGCACGGCCGTGACCACGGTCGCGCCTTCCTTGATGATGCCGGACTTCGTGCGGGCGATCTCGGCGACGGTGTCGCCGAGCACCCCGACGTGGTCGAGCGAGACGGGCGTGATGACCGCGACGGTTCCGTCGGCGATGTTCGTCGAGTCCCACTCGCCGCCCATGCCGACCTCGATCACGGCGACGTCGACGGGCGCGTCGGCGAAGCAGGCGAAGCCGAGCACCGTGACCACCTCGAAGAAGGTGAGGCGCGCACGGCCTGCGGCCACGAGCTCGGCGTCGACGATCTCGATGTAGGGCCTGATCTCGTCCCAGTTCCGGGCGAGCGCCTCGTCGGCGATGGGCTCGCCGTCGATCAGGATGCGCTCGTTGAAGCGCTCGAGGTGCGGGCTCGTGAGCAGACCCGTGCGCAGCCCGTAGGCCCGCAGGATGCTCTCGGCGATGCGACTCGTCGACGTCTTGCCGTTCGTGCCGGTGAGGTGGATGACGGGGTAGGCCTTCTGCGGGTCGCCGAGCACTTCCGCGGCGCGGCGCGTGGCATCCAGCCGCCGCTCGGGCTTCGACTCGCCGACCCTCGTCAGCAGCTCGGCATAGACGGCGTCGGCCGCCTCGCGGAATGCGTTGTCGCTCATGCGCCCACCTTCACGACCTCGATGGCCTGCGTGCCCTCCGCGACCGCGTACTCGACCGCGAGGGTCTCGGACGAGATGAGCTCGGCGTGCGTGCGCGCGGCGGCGGCGGACGCCGCGTCCAGGGTGAGCGTGAGCCGGATCCGGTCGCTCACCTCGAGCCCGGCCGCCTTGCGGGCGTCCTGCACGCTGCGGATCAGGTCACGCGCGGCGCCCTCGGCCTCGAGCTCGGGCGTCACGGCCGTGTCGAGCAGCACGAAACCTCCGCCGGGCAGCAGCGCGAGCGCCTCGGAGGCGTCGTCCTTCTGCGCGACCTCGAGCACGAGCTCGTACTCGGCGGGCTCGAGCGCGATGCCGCCGGCGGTCACGACGCCGTCGGCCTCGGCCCAGTCTCCGGTGCGGGCGGCCTTGATCGCCTCCTGCACCTGCTTGCCGAGACGCGGGCCCGCCGCGCGGGCGTTCACCGACAGCCGGCGGGTGATGCCGTAGTCGTCGGCACTCGTCGCCGTCTCGGCGATGAGCACGACGGACTTCACGTTCAGCTCGTCGCGCAGGATCGCCTCGAAGGCACCGAGGCTCGCGGCATCCGGCACGACCACCGTCAGCTTCGCGAGGGGAAGCCGCACCCGCAGGCCGTTCGCCTTGCGCAGCGAGAGGCCGGTCGACGCGATCTGGCGCACGGCGTCCATGGCCGCGACGAGCGCGTGGTCCGCCGGGAACTCCTCGGCCTCCGGCCAGTCCTCGAGGTGCACCGAACGGCCGCCCGTGAGTCCCTGCCAGATGTTCTCGGTGACGAGCGGCAGCAGCGGCGCGGCGAGGCGGCACAACGTCTCGAGCACGGTGAACAGCGTGTCGAAGCCCTCGGCGTTCTCGCCTGCCTCGGTGACGCCGACCCAGAACCGGTCGCGTGAGCGGCGCACGTACCAGTTGGTCAGCACGTCGGCGAAGTCGCGCAGCGCGGCGGCGGCGAACGGGCTGTCGAGGTCGTCGAGGTGCTCGGTGACCGTCGCGACCGTCTCGCGCAGCTTGGCGAGGATGTAGCGGTCGAGCTCGTTGGTCGAGGATGTCGACCGCTTCGCCTCGTAGCCGCACGCGTTCGCGTAGATCGAGAAGAAGTAATACGAGCTCCACAGCGGCAGCAGCAGCTCGCGCACGCCCGTGCGGATGCCCTCCTCGGTGACGATCAGGTTGCCGCCGCGGATGACCGACGACGACATCAGGAACCAGCGCATCGCGTCCGAGCCGTCGCGGTCGAAGACCTCGGAGACGTCGGGGTAGTTGCGCAGGCTCTTCGACATCTTCTGGCCGTCGGAGCCGAGCACGATGCCGTGGCTGAGCGCGCTGCGGAACGCCGGGCGGTCGAAGATCGCGGTCGCGAGCACGTGCTGCACGTAGAACCAGCCGCGGGTCTGCCCGATGTACTCGACGATGTAGTCGGCGGGGTTGTGCGTGTCGAACCAGTCGCGGTTCTCGAACGGGTAGTGCACCTGTGCGAACGGCATCGAGCCCGAGTCGAACCACACGTCGAAGACGTCGGTGATGCGCTTCATGACGGACTTCCCGGTCGGGTCGTCGGGGTTCGGGCGGGTCAGCTCGTCGATGTACGGGCGGTGCAGGTCGACCTCGCCGGCCGCGTTCGTCGGCAGCGTGCCGAAGTCGCGCTCGAGCTCTTCGAGCGAGCCGTAGACGTCGATGCGCGGGTGCTCGGGGTCGGTCGACTTCCACACGGGGATCGGCGAGCCCCAGAACCGGTTGCGGCTGATCGACCAGTCGCGCGCGCCCTCGAGCCACTTCCCGAACTGACCGTCCTTGACGTTCTCGGGCACCCAGGTGATGTCCTGGTTGAGCTCTGCCATGCGGTCCTTGAACTCGGTGACGCGCACGAACCAGCTCGAGACGGCCTTGTAGATCAGGGGGTTCCGGCACCGCCAGCAGTGCGGGTAGGAGTGCTCATAGCTCGCGACGCGCAGCAGGCGACCGTCGGCACGCAGCAGTTGCGTGAGCGGCTTGTTGGCGTCGAAGACCTGCAGGCCGGCGACCGGCTCCACCGCGGACAGGAACTTGCCGCCGTCGTCGACCGAGACGATGACGGGGATGCCGTTCGCCTCGCAGACGCGCTGGTCGTCCTCGCCGTAGGCCGGGGCCTGGTGCACGATGCCGGTTCCGTCGGCCGTGGTGACGTAGCCGTCCACGAGGATGCGCCACGCGTTCTCGGTGCCCCAGGTCTCGACATCCGCGTAGAAGTCCCACAGCCGGTCGTACTGCACGCCCGCCAGCTCGGCGCCGGCGATCGTCCGGATGACGGCCGCCTGAGCGGCCGCCGCGTCGTCGTAGCCCAGGTCCTTGGCGTAGTTGCCGAGCAGCTCGAGGGCGATCAGGTACTCCCCTGCCTCGTCCGGGGTGTCGGCGGCGCCGTTCGGGCCCGCGGGCACGACCGCATAGCTGATCTCGGGCCCGACCACGAGCGCCGCGTTGGTCGGCAGGGTCCACGGGGTCGTCGTCCACGCGAGGGCGCGCACCGCGGTGAGCCCGAGCGCCTCGGCCTTCTCGCCGACGAGCGGGAACGTCACCGTGACGGTCTGGTCCTGGCGCATCTTGTAGACGTCGTCATCCATGCGCAGCTCGTGGTTGGAGAGCGGCGTCTCGTCGCGCCAGCAGTACGGCAGCACGCGGTGGCCCTCGTAGGCGAGGCCCTTGTCGTGCAGCTGCTTGAACGCCCACAGCACGCTCTCCATGAAGGTGAGGTCGAGGGTCTTGTAGCCGCCGTCGAAGTCGACCCAGCGCGCCTGGCGGGTGACATACGCCTGCCACTCCTCGGTGTAGCGCAGCACCGATTCCTTCGCGGCCTGGTTGAACGCCGCGAGGCCCATCTTCTCGATGTCGGCCTTGCCGTTGAGGCCGAGCTGGCGCTCGGCTTCGAGTTCGGCGGGCAGGCCGTGCGTGTCCCAGCCGAAGACGCGCTTGACCTGCTTGCCCCGCATGGTCTGGTAGCGCGGGAACAGGTCCTTGGCGTAGCCGGTCAGCAGGTGGCCGTAGTGCGGCAGGCCGTTGGCGAAGGGCGGGCCGTCGTAGAAGACCCATTCGGTGCAGCCGTCGCGCTGGTCGACGGACGCCTGGAAGGTCGCGTCCTTCTTCCAGAACGCGAGCACCTTCTGCTCGATGTCGGGGAAGCGCGGGCTCGGAACGACGTCGGTCTCGTCGGACTTGGGGTACGGCAACGGGGCTCCTCGGTGCGATCTGGAATCACTCGACGAGGACGCGATGCGTATCGCGCGGTACCACCTCGATTGCCCCAACGGATGTCAGGACCCCTTGTTCTTAGGCTGTGACGGGCCCGACCCGTTCGGCTCTACTGACGACTCGCGTCGCGTTCTTCCGAAGACTCCCCGGTGATGGCCGGATCGCAGTCGATGCCCAGAGTCTACCGGTTGGCCGCGACCTCGAGCGGCCCCGTATCGGCGGCAAACTCCTCGCCGGCGCCAACACGGGGCCGCTCGGCATTCGAACCAGTCGCGTCGATCTCTGCCTCTCGACCCAGAACACCGCGGTGATCGCGACGGTCAACTCCGATGGGTCGCCCGCGGCGACACCCGTGCGTTTCTACAGCCTCGGCTTCGAGATCTTCTACACGAGCTGGAACGACTCGCCCAAGTCACGCAACCTCCGCCGCGATCCGCGGGTGTCCGCCGGCATCGTCGCCCCGCTGGTCGGCCAGGCGAGCAGCCGCGGCGCTCAGATCTTCGGCATGGCTCGGACGCTCGAGCGCGACGATCCGGACGCGGCACCGTACTGGGAGGCCTTCCGCTGGCAGTCCGACCACGTCGAGCGCGGACGCCGCCTGGACGAGCCGCCGACGGACCCGCTGACCGTCATCACGCCGGAACGCATCGTGTACACCGAGCACTGGCTCCGTAAGCAGGGATATCGTCCCCGACAGATCTGGCGGCCCGAGTAGGTCCGTGCGACCTCAGCGGTCACGGTGCGTTCCCTCACCGACCGGCAGGTTTCGCCCGGTAGACTCGACGCACATCCCACACTCAGGCACCCTCGACGCGGTGCCGCACATACGACACCGAAGAGGCCTGAAATGACTGCTGTGATTCCGGACAAGCCCGCGCTCGAGGGCCTCGAGGCCAAGTGGGGTGCCGTGTGGGAGCAGGGCGGCACGTACGCGTTCGACCGCAAGGCGGCGCTCGAGGCATCCGATCGCACCTGCATCTACGCCATCGACACGCCGCCGCCGACGGCGTCGGGCTCGCTGCACATCGGCCACGTGTTCTCGTACACGCACACCGACGTGATCGCCCGCTACCAGCGCATGCTCGGCAAGAACGTCTTCTACCCCATCGGCTGGGACGACAACGGCCTGCCGACCGAGCGTCGCGTGCAGAACTACTACGGCGTGCGCTGCGACCCCTCGCTGCCCTATGTCGAGGGCTTCGTGCCGCCGTACGAGGGCGGCGACAACAAGAGCTCGAAGGCCGCCGACCAGGTGCCCGTCTCGCGCCGCAACTTCATCGAGCTGTGCGAGCGCCTCACGGAAGAGGACGAGAAGCAGTTCGAGGCCCTGTGGCGGATGCTGGGCCTGTCGGTCGACTGGGCGCAGACCTACCGCACCATCGGGCCCGAGTCGATCCACGCCTCGCAGCTCGCGTTCCTCAAGAACATCGAGCGCGGCGAGGCCTACCAGGACTGGGCGCCGACCCTGTGGGACGTGACGTTCCGCTCCGCCGTCGCGCAGGCCGAGCTCGAGGACCGCGATCAGCCGGGCGCCTACCACCGCATCGCGTTCCACGGCGCCGACGGCGACGGCGACATCTTCATCGAGACGACCCGCCCCGAGCTGCTCGCCGCCTGCGTCGCGATCGTGGCCCACCCCGAGGACGAGCGCTACAAGCCGCTGTTCGGCACGACCGTGACGACGCCCGTCTTCGGCGTCGAGGTGCCCGTGGTCGCGCACCACCTCGCCCAGCCCGACAAGGGCTCGGGCATCGCCATGATCTGCACCTTCGGCGACGTGACCGACGTCACCTGGTGGCGCGAGCTGCAGCTGCCGACGCGCGCGATCATCGGCTTCGACGGCCGGATCCTCGCCGAGGCGCCCGAGGCGATCGCGACGGATGCCGGGCGCGAGGCCTACGCGAAGATCGCCGGCATGACGGTCTTCAGCGCCAAGAAGACCATGGTCGAGCTGCTGACCGAGTCGGGCGAGCTCATCGGCGAGCCCAAGCCGATCCAGCACCCCGTCAAGTTCTACGAGAAGGGCGACCGCCCGCTCGAGATCGTCTCGACCCGCCAGTGGTATGTGAAGAACGGCGGCAAGGACGACGCGCTGCGCGCCCGCCTCATCGAGGCCGGCCAGGCCCTCGGCTGGAACCCCGACTTCATGCGCGTGCGCTTCGAGAACTGGGTGAACGGCCTCGCGGGCGACTGGCTGATCTCGCGCCAGCGCTTCTTCGGCGTGCCGATCCCCGTCTGGTACCGCGTCGACGAGAACGGCGAGACGCAGTTCGACCAGGTGATCCTGCCCGAGGCGTCCCAGCTGCCCGTCGACCCGTCGTCCGACGCCCCGACAGGCTTCGACGAGGCCCAGCGCGGCCAGGCCGGCGGTTTCGTCGGCGAGGTCGACATCATGGACACCTGGATGACGTCGTCGCTCACGCCGCAGATCGCCGCCGGCTGGCAGCGCGACCCCGAGCTGTTCGAGGCGCTCTTCCCGTTCGACCTGCGCCCGCAGGGCCAGGACATCATCCGCACCTGGCTGTTCTCGACGATGCTGCGCTCGCTGCTCGAGCACGGCACGGCGCCGTGGGGCAACGCCGCGATCTCGGGCTTCATCGTCGACCCCGACCGCAAGAAGATGTCGAAGTCGAAGGGCAACGTGGTCACGCCCGCGTCGATCCTCGAGCAGCACGGCTCGGACGCCACGCGCTACTGGGCCGCCTCGAGCCGTCTGGGTGCCGACGCCGCCTTCGACATGAACAACCCGACGCAGATCAAGATCGGCCGCCGCCTCTCGATCAAGGTGCTGAACGCCGCGAAGTTTGTGCTCGGCTTCGAGCACGCCGAGGGCGCCGCTGTCACCGAGGAGCTCGACCGCTCGATGCTCCGCGGCCTCGTCAAGGTCGTGGCCGACGCGACCGCCGCGTTCGAGGCGTACGACCACGCCCGTGCGCTCGAGACCACCGAGTCGTTCTTCTGGACGTTCTGCGACGACTACCTCGAGCTCGTGAAGGAACGTGCGCACGGCTCGGCCGACGCCGCCGGCCAGGCATCCGCCGTCGCCGCCCTGCGCCTCGCGCTCAGCGTGCTGCTGCGCCTGTTCGCGCCGTTCATCCCGTTCGCCACCGAGGAGACGTGGAGCTGGTTCAACGCCGGCTCGGTGCACACCGCCGCGTGGCCGACCGTCGACGAGCTCGCGGTCGCGGGCGAGGGCGCCGAGGTGCTGGCGGCCGCGTCGACCGCGCTCGTCGGCATCCGCCGCGTCAAGACCGATGCGAAGGTCTCGCAGAAGACGCCGATCACGCGCCTGACGCTGACGGGGACGGACGGTCAGCTCGCCGCCCTGCGTCTCGCGGAAGGCGATCTGAAAGCGGTCGGGCGCATCCAGGATGTCTCGTTCACGGCGGGCGACACGATCGGCGTCACCGACGTCGAGCTCGAAGATCTCGCCTGATCAGCACAAATCACGCTAGGGTCGGCACGGGAGGGGTGGCATGACGATCGCGATTCGGGAACCCAAGGACAGTGACTTCTTTCCTTGGCTCAACCTGTACGAGGCCTACGCAGTGGCGCGGGGGGCGCAGCTGACAGAGCAGAAGGCGCTCCAGCTGTGGATGTGGCTCTCGGACCCGGCGCACGTCGAGTCGTCCCTCATCGCGGTCGACGAGCACGGCGACCTCGCCGGCTTCGCGCTCTTCCACAGCTTCCCGCGGCCTCTCGAGGGCGACACGGGCGTGTTCATCGACGCCCTGTTCGTGAGCCCCGAGTCGAGCGAGCTCTCGGCCGGTCAGGCGCTGTTCACCGCCATCCGCGACGGCGCAGCCCAGCGCGGCGCCGTGGTGGTGCGCTGGACCCAGGCCGAGGGCGAGCAGCTCGCCCCGGCCCTGAGCCAGGTCGCGGGCCAGCCGACCACGCCGACGACCTTCGAGCTGCAGACCGCGGCTCAGTTCGCCTGAATCCGGCGGGTCTCCGCATGCAGCTCGGCACCCGCTGGCCCGTCGGCTCGGCCGCGCCCGCCGGCCTGCCCGAGGTCGTCTCGAAGGCGATCTCGACCGTCGAGGAGGAGCTCGCCGCCGACGGCGTCGACGCCGGAACCTGGCGGTGGACGTTGACCTGGCTCGAGCGCAAGCCCGTGGTCGAGCTCGACGACGGCACCGTCATCCGTTACAACCCGGCGGACGACACCGCGACGATCACCTCGAGCGGGCTCGACGACGAAAGCTAGGGTGGCGGGTATGTCGGATGACTCGAACCCGCTCCTCTCCCCCAGCACCCTCGACTACCGGCTGCCGCCGTTCGCGCTGATCGCCGACGAGCACTATGCGCCGGCCTTCGAGGTCGGCTTCGCCGAGCAGCTCGCCGAGATCGCCGCGATCACGTCGAACCCCGAGGCGCCGACCTTCGAGAACACGCTCGTGCCGCTCGAACGCTCGGGCCAGACGCTGCGTCGCGTGGCCTATGTGTTCTACAACAAGTCGTCTGCGGACTCGACGGACGCCACGAACGCGCTCGACGAAGAGCTCGCACCGCGCGCCGCCGCGCACGACGACGCCATCAAGCTCGACTCCGTGCTCTACGAGCGCATCCGCACCGTGCACGCGGGGCTCGCCGAACGCAGCGACCTCTCCCCCGAGGCGCACTACCTCGTCAAGCGGCACCTCACCGATTTCACCCTGGCCGGCGCCGGGCTGGATGCCGCGGCCAAGGCCCGGCTGTCGGAGCTCAACCAGCGCATCTCGGGCCTTCAGGCCAAGTTCGAGAAGCAGCTGCTGGCCGACACGAACGACCTCGCCGTGGTGTTCGACTCCGCGGACGAGCTCGAGGGGCTCGGCGAGGGCGAGCTGTCGGCGGCGGCCGAGGCGGCGAACGGTCGCGGGCTCGAGGGCAAGTACCTCGTCACGCTCGTGCTGCCGACGGGGCATCCCTGGCTCTCCTCGCTCGTGCGGCCCGAGAGCCGCGCGCGCATCATGACCGCTTCGCGTTCGCGCGGGGCGCGCCGCGGCGAGCACGACAACCGACCGCTCGTGCTCGAGCTGGCCCGCCTGCGCGCACGCCGCGCCGAGCTGCTCGGCTTCGCGAGCCACGCCGACTATGTGACCGCCGGCCAGACCGCCGGCAGCGCTGCCAACGTCGCAGTCATGCTCGGCAAACTCGCCCCCGCCGCCGCCCGCAACGCGCGCCGCGAGCACGCCGCCCTCGAAGAGCTGGCCGGTGAGGCTGTCGCCGCGCCCGACTGGTCGTTCTGGACCGAGAAGGTGCGCACCGCGCAGTACGACGTCGACACGGCCGCGCTGCGCCCGTACTTCGAGGCCGAGCGCGTGCTGCAGGACGGCGTGTTCTTCGCAGCCACCCGGCTGTACGGCATCACCTTCGCCGAACGCCCCGACCTCGTCGCCTACCACCCGGACGTCCGCGTCTTCGAGGTCGCCGACGAGGACGGCTCGCCGATCGGCCTGTTCCTCTACGACCTCTACACGCGCGACTCGAAGCGCGGCGGCGCATGGATGAACAGCCTCGTCGATGCGTCCGAGCTGCTCGACGAGCCGACGACGATCGTCGTCAACAACCACAACGTGCCGAAGCCCGCAGCCGGCGAGCCGACGTTGCTGACGTTCGACGAGGTCGGCACGCTCTTCCACGAGTTCGGCCACGCGCTGCACGGGCTCTTCGGCCATGCGGTGTACCCGCGCTTCGCGGGCACGAGCGTGCACCGCGACTTCGTCGAGTTCCCGTCGCAGGTGAACGAGATGTGGATGCTGTGGCCCGAGGTGCTCGCGAACTACGCGAAGCACTTCCAGACCGGCGAGCCGATCCCGCAGGACGTCGTCGACCGCATCGTCGCGTCCGAGACCTTCAACGAGGGCTTCGCGACCTCCGAGTACCTCGGTGCGGCGCTGCTCGACCAGGCATGGCACACGCTGTCGGCGGAGCAGGCGGATGCCGTCGCCGAGGTGCCCGGGTTCGAGGCATCCGCCCTCACCGCCGTCGGCCTCGACTTCGGGCCTGTGCCGCCGCGCTATCAGAGCTCGTACTTCGCCCACACCTTCTCGGGCGGCTACGACGCCCAGTACTACTCGTACATCTGGAGCGAGGTGCTCGACGCGGACACCGTCGAGTGGTTCAAGCAGAACGGGGGCCTCACCCGTGCGAACGGCGACCGCTTCCGATCGCGGCTGCTCGGCGTCGGCGGCACCAAGGACCCGATCGAGGCGTATGTCGACTTCCGTGGTCGCACCGCCGACCTGGCTCCGCTGCTGAAGCGCCGCGGGCTGGCCGACTGAGACGATCGGGGCCGGTGCCTTCCGGCACCGGCCCCGATCACGCAGTCCGCTCTAGGCCGACTTCTCCTCGCGGCGCGACGAGCGCACCGGGACGATCGTGGGGGCCGCGTTCGACTCGACGGACTCGCGGGTGATGACCACGCGCGCGACCTCGTCGGTCGAGGGCACCTCGAACATGATCGGCCCGAGGACCTCTTCCAGGATGGCGCGGAGGCCGCGCGCACCGGTCTGACGCAGAACAGCCAGGTCGGCGATCGCCTCGAGCGCGCCCTGCTCGAAGTCGAGCTCGACGCCGTCGAGCTCGAACATGCGCTGGTATTGCCGCACGAGCGCGTTCTTCGGCTCGGTGAGGATCTGGATGAGCGCCGTGCGGTCGAGGGGCGTGACCGTCGTGACAACGGGCAGGCGGCCGATGAACTCGGGGATCAGGCCGAACTTGTGCAGGTCTTCCGGCAGGACCTCGCTGAACAGGTTGAGGTCGTCGCCCTTGGAGTGCAGCGGAGCACCGAAGCCGATGCCCTTCTTGCCCGCGCGGGCCGAGATGATGTCTTCCAGCCCGGCGAAGGCGCCGGCCACGATGAACAGCACGTTCGTCGTGTCGATCTGGATGAACTCCTGATGGGGATGCTTCCGGCCGCCCTGCGGCGGCACCGAGGCCACCGTGCCCTCGAGGATCTTGAGCAGCGCCTGCTGCACGCCCTCGCCCGAGACATCCCTCGTGATCGACGGGTTCTCGGCCTTGCGCGCGATCTTGTCGACCTCGTCGATGTAGATGATGCCGGTCTCGGCGCGCTTCACGTCGTAGTCGGCGGCCTGGATGAGCTTGAGGAGGATGTTCTCGACGTCTTCGCCGACATAGCCCGCCTCGGTGAGCGCGGTCGCGTCGGCGACGGCGAACGGGACGTTGAGGCGACGCGCGAGGGTCTGTGCGAGGTAGGTCTTGCCGCAGCCGGTCGGGCCGATCAGCAGGATGTTCGACTTCGCGATCTCGACCTCGTCGGCCTTGACGTCGGCCGGCCCGATCGCGTTGCGCGCGCGGACGCGCTTGTAGTGGTTGTATACCGCGACGGCCAGCGACTTCTTCGCCGCGTCCTGCCCGATCACGTATTCCTCGAGGAAGGCGTAGATCTCCTTGGGCTTCGGCAGGTCGAAGTCGCTCGTCGCCCCCGCCTCGGTGTCGGCCATGCGCTCTTCGATGATCTCGTTGCACAGCTCGACGCACTCGTCGCAGATGTACACGCCGGGCCCCGCGATGAGCTGCACGACCTGCTTCTGGCTCTTTCCGCAGAACGAGCACTTGAGCAGGTCGGCGCTCTCTCCGATGCGTGCCATGTGCGATTCCTCCGTAATGGACACAGCCCCCGTCGGCGTGAGGCGGGGTGCCTCCGATGAGCCTAACGCGAGGGGCCGACATCGGCAGGGATCTGCTGGATGTCGGCCCCTCGTGTCAACGGGCTCGGCCCGGGCCTACTTGGTCAGCGCCGCCGGAACCGTCTTGCGGCTCGAGAGCACCTGGTCGATGAGGCCGTACTCGAGGGCCTCGGCCGCCGACAGGATCTTGTCGCGGTCGATGTCCTTGTTGACCTCGGCCTGGGTCTTGTTGGAGTGCTTCGCGAGCGTCTCCTCCAGCCAGGTGCGCATGCGCATGATCTCGTTCGCCTGGATCTCGATGTCCGACGCCTGCCCGCGGCCGGCCTCGCCGACGGCGGGTTGGTGGATCAGAATGCGGGCGTTCGGCAGCGCGAGGCGCTTGCCGGGCGTGCCCGCGGCGGTGAGCACGGCGGCGGCCGAGGCGGCCTGGCCGAGCACGACCGTCTGGATCTGCGGGCGGATGTACTGCATCGTGTCGTAGATCGCCGTCATCGCGGTGAACGAGCCACCGGGCGAGTTGATGTACATCACGATGTCGCGGTCCGGGTCCTGGCTCTCGAGCACGAGCAGCTGGGCCATGATGTCGTCGGCGCTCGCGTCGTCGACCTGGACGCCCAGGAAGATGATGCGGTCCTCGAAGAGCTTCGCGTACGGGTCCTGGCGCTTGTAGCCGTAGGCCGTGCGCTCCTCGAAGCTCGGCAGAATGTAGCGGGAGTTCGGCATCTGCAGAGCCGAGCCGCCTGCCATGAAGTTGGGCGTGTCCATGTTTCTTCAGTCCTCTTCTTCGCTCTCGCTACTGCCGCTCGGTCCCGCCGCCGCCCGAGACATCGCTCGCGCTCTCGCGGATGTGGTCGACGAAGCCGTATTCCAGCGCCTCCTGCGCGGTGAACCAGCGGTCGCGGTCGCCGTCGGCGTTGATCTGCTCGACGGTCTTGCCCGTCGCCGCCGCGGTGATCTCGGCGAGGCGCTTCTTCATGTCGAGGATGAGCGCGGCCTGAGTCTGGATGTCGCTCGCGGTGCCCCCGAAGCCGCCGTGGGGCTGGTGCAGCAGCACGCGCGCGTTCGGCGTGATGTAGCGCTTGCCCTTGGTGCCGGCGGTCAGCAGCAGCTGCCCCATCGACGCCGCCATGCCGATGCCGACCGTCACGATGTCGTTCGGCACGAACTGCATGGTGTCGTAGATCGCCATGCCGGCCGTGATCGAGCCGCCGGGCGAGTTGATGTAGAGGTAGATGTCCTTCTTCGGGTCCTCGGCGGCGAGCAGGAGGAGCTTCGCGGCGATCTCGTTCGCGTTGTCGTCCCGCACCTCTTCGCCGAGCCAGACGATCCGGTCCCTCAGCAGTCGATCGAAAACACTGTTGGGCAGTGTCTGTTCGGCCATGTGTGACGCTCCGTTTCCGTAAGTAGCTGCATCGAATCTATCGGGGGTCAACGCGGCCGCTCGCGGCTGTTCGCCCACGGCGCATGCGGCGGCGCGGCATCCTCGACACGGCACGCTTAAACGAGAGGATGCCGGGGCCATCGGCACCCGGCATCCTCTCGTGCTCACTCGCCTACTCGGCGGCGGCCTCAGCCTTCTTGGCCGACTTCTTCGCGGCCTTCTTGGCGGGCTTCTCGTTCGCCTCGGCGATCGCCTCAGCGGCGTCGGCCACGGCGGCCTCGTCGCCCTCGGCCTCGTCCGGCTCGGCCGAGAGGACGACCTCGGAGTCGTCGTCCTGGTCGATCGCGACGAAGTCCGAGAGGTCTACGGCGTTGCCGTCGGTGTCGGTCACGACCGCCTTGCCGAGCACGATCGCGATCGCCTTGTTGCGGGCGACCTCGCCGACCATCTGCGGGATCTGGCCGTTCTCGGACAGCACCTTGACGAACTCGTTCGGGTCCATGCCGTACTGGGCGGCGGCCTGCACGAGGTAGGAGGTCAGCTCGTTCTGGCTGACGGTGACCTTCTCGGCCTCGGCGATCTCGTCGAAGAGGATCTGCGTGCGCAGGGCCTTCTCGCTCGCCTCGGTGACCTCGGCGCGGTGCGTCTCGTCCTCGAGGCGCTCCTCGGCCTCGAGGTGACGGTGCACCTCGTCCTCGATGACGCCGGCGGGGACCTCGATCTGGGTCTTCTCGAGCAGCGTCTCGACGAGCTTGTTGCGCGCCTCGGCGCCCTGGCCGTAGTTCTTCGAGCGGGCGGCCTCGGTCTTGAGGCCCTCGCGCAGCTCGGCGATCGTGTCGTACTCGCTCGAGATCTGGGCGAAGTCGTCGTCGGCCTCGGGCAGCTCGCGCTCCTTGACGGAGTTGAGCGTGACGGTGATCTCGGCGTCCTCGCCCTCGTGGTCGCCGCCGAGCAGCTTCGACGCGAAGGTCGTGGTCTCGCCGGCGGTGAGGCTGTCGAGGGCCTCGTCGAGACCCTCGATCAGGTCGCCCGAGCCGAGCTCGTAGGAGATGTTGTCGGCAGTGTCGACCTCGGTGTCGCCGATCTTGGCGGTGAGGTCGATCTGGGCGAAGTCACCGGACTTGGCCGGGCGGTCGACCGTGACGAGCGTGCCGAAGCGGCTGCGCAAGCGGTCGAGCTCGGCGTCGACGTCCTCATCGGTCACGACGCTCGAGGCGACCTCGATGGCGAGCTTGTCGTAGTCGGGCACCGTGATCTCGGGGCGCACGTCGACCTCGAAGGTGACCACGAGGTCGCCGGCGAAGGTGTTCACATCGGGCACCGACACGATGTCGGCCTCGGGGCGGCCCAGCGGGCGGACCTTGGTCTCGGTGACGGCCTCGCGGTAGGCGCCCTCGAGCGAGTCGTTGATGGCGTGCTCCAGCACGGCGCCCTTGCCGACACGGGTGTCGATGATGGCCGGCGGCACCTTGCCCTTGCGGAAGCCCGGGATCGTCACATCGGCGGCGATGTGCTCGTAGGCGTGGTCAATGGAGGGCTTGAGCTGCTCGGGCGTCACCGTGGCGGTGAGCTTCACGCGCGTCGGGCTCAGCTGTTCGACCGTGGTAGTCACTGGGTGGTTCTCCTGTTTGTTGGACCCTGGTTCTAAAAGGGCGCTGTGTGCGGCATCCGCTTCATTCACCGGACACGCCGGTCGGGGCGACAGGATTTGAACCTGCGGCCTCCCGCTCCCAAAGCGGGCGCTCTAGCCAAGCTGAGCTACGCCCCGGATGCTTGCGATCCGCACGGTGGTACCGCGAGGGGGCGACGGGAATCGAACCCGCGTAATCAGTTTGGAAGACTGAGGCTCTACCATTGAGCTACGCCCCCGGAGGGTGGTTTCGCCGCCCGGAGGCAGCCGCACCAGCATACGGTATGCGTCTGCCGGGTTCCCGTCGCGCACCTCGCGTCGCGGCATCGACAGTCGGCCGCGCGGCATATGCTGCCACGCGTGAAATACACCGTCGCAGCGCTGCGATTCGTCGTGAGCGCGCTCATGCTCACCGCCGTCACCCGCTCGTTCGTGTTCGACGCGACCCACGGCGGGGACATCTGGCCGTGGGACTGGTTCGGCTACTTCACCAACCAGAACAACCTCGCGGCGGGCTTCGTGCTGAGCTTCGCCGCGGTGACCCTGCTGCAGGGGCGCCGCCGTCGCTGGCTCGAGTACGCGCGCGGCGCCGTCACCGTCTACGTGTTCATCGTCGGCACCGTGTACTGGACCCTGCTCGCCCCGGTCATGCCGCCCGAGATCGTGTGGACCAACGACATCGTGCACGGCGTCATGCCGGCCTACGCCCTGCTCGACTGGCTGTTCATCGGCGACCGCGCCCCGCTGCGCTACTCGAAGATGTGGGTCATCTTCCCCTACGCCCTGGTCTGGCTCGCCGTCACGCTCACGCGCGGTGCGACCGACGGCTGGGTTCCCTACCCGTTCCTCGACCCGAAGACCGGGTACCTGAGCGTGTCGCTCTATTGCGGCGCGATCGTCGTGATCGCCGCCATCGTGACGGCGATCTTCTGGGTGGCGAGCCGCTGGCGCGGACTGGTTCTCGCCGTGCAGGCCCCCGTGCCGCTCACGACGGCTGCAACGGCCTGATCGATGATCGCTCTGGCGCGCTGGGCGGTGGCCGCCCTGATCCTGGTCGCCGTCGGCGCGACCCTCGCCGAGGCCGTCGAGCGCACCGGAGGCATCAACCCCTTCAACTTCTTCGGCTACTTCACGATCCAATCGAACCTTCTTCTCGCGCTCGTGCTCGTCCTCTCGGGCACCGGGCTCGGACGCTGGTCGGCAGGGCTGCCCTATGCGCGCGGCGCCGTCACGGTCTACATCGTCATCGTCGGTGTGGTCTACGGGACCCTGCTCGCGCCTCTCGCCGAAGCCGGCGGGGTCCCCGTGCCGTGGGCGAACACGATCCTGCACAACGTCAGCCCGGTTCTCGCGGCGCTCGACTGGCTGGTCGTCGGCGATCGTCCGCGTCTGCGCTGGTCACGGCTCTGGGTCCTGCTGCCGTACCCGGCTGTCTGGGTCGCGGTGGTGCTGGCCCGGGGCGCGACCGATGGGTGGGTGCCCTATCCGTTCCTGGCGCCGTCGCAGGGTTACGGGGTGGTCGCCGCATACTGCGGGGCGATCTTCGTTCTGGCCCTCGCCTTCGGCGCCATCGCCTGGCTGGTCACACGTTGGCGCGGTCTGATCCGTCGCTCTCAGCGGATCGCGTCGTAGGTGAACCGGCCCGCGACCATCGTCGCGGCGACCGGCTGCTCGCGCAGCGCGGCGGGGTCGAGCCCGCGCGGGTCGTCGGCGAGCACGACGAGGTCGGCGGGCTCGCCGACGGCGATGCGGGAGCGCGCGGATGCCTCGAGCGCCTGCCCCACGGACAGCCCGCGCTCCATCGCGGCGGCCACGGTGCGCCACGGGTCGAGGGCCTGCTCCCCCGCCGCCTCGGCCGGCACGATCACGCCGCGGGCCCCGGTCGCATCGAGGGCGTGCCGCACGGACGCGACCTCCGCCTCGCCCGCCTCGACGACCACCTCGATGCCGAAACTGCGGGCACGCCGCAGCAGGCCGTGATCGCGCGCTTCCTCGGCGGTGAGGGTCAGCGAGCCCAGCGTCAGCAGGCCCGTCGGGTCGAGAGCCGACCCCGTGCAGAGGCCTGCCGCGATGACCCGCTCGAGCCGCTCGCGCCCGAAGCACGCCACGATGCGCACCTCGTCGAAGCCCGCGCCGAAGCGGCGCTCCCATGCGTCAGCGGGGTCGCCGGGCCCCAGATCGACCACGCCCACGACGCCGCGGGCGGCCGCGGCCTCCCCCGCCTCATGCGCCCACGCGTCGACGGACTCCTGCGGCAGCCTCACGGCCTCGTCGGGCGCATGGCCGCCGCGCGACGCGACCGCCCACTCGGCGAAGCGGATGCCGCGGCCCCACAGCCCCGGGATCAGCACATGGCCGTCGAGCTCGACGTGCTCGCCGGGCGCCGGCACCTCGCTCGCGACAGTGACGGCGGTGATCCTCGCGCCGGTCACGGTGACGTCGACGAGCCGGCCGTCGACCAGGCGTGCACCGCTGAACGTCAAGGTCACGCCGTGCCTCCTTCAGCTCACTGCTGGCAGTTGGGGCACCAGTAGAGCTTGCGGTTGGCGAGCTCCTTCATCACGATGTGCGTGCCGCAGACGCGACACGGCAGTCCCGTGCGGTGGTACACCCAGTGGCGATCATCCCGCTTCGCCATGGCCTTGCGGTAGTCCTCGCCGGTGAGTCCGTCCATGGTCATCATCTGGCCGGTGCGCACGCCGACGTCGAGCAGGTGCACCCAGTCGCGCCACAGGGCGCGCGCCGCGTCCTCGGGGACCTGCTTGCCCGGGGTGTACGGGTCGAGGCGGGCACGGAACAGCAGCTCGGCGCGATAGACGTTGCCGATGCCGCTCACGACCGACTGGTCCATGAGCAGCTGCGCGATCGGCTGGTTCGACTTGCGGATGCGGGCCACGACGCGATCCTCCGCGGCGGCCGAGTCGTCGTTGAGCGGATCCGGGCCGAGCCGGTCGATGACCTGCTGCACCTCGAACGCGCTGACGGCCTCGCACGCGGTCGGGCCGCGGAGGTCGGCGCACGCCGTGTCGGTGAGGAGCCGGACGCGCACCGCGCCGACGGGCGGGGGCGGGAAGTCGAAGTCGGAGTCGTCCTCGCGCTCCGACTCGGACATCCTCAGCCGAGCCTTGCGCGGAGCGCCGATCGAGTGGATCGAGTCCTCGCCGTCATGGTCGTCGAGGTAGTCCGCATCGGTCTCGAGCCCCGTGCCCTCGTCGGGCAGCTCGGTTCCGCGCTGGTTGGTCTGCCCCATGCGGCCGCCCGCCGAGCGGATCGTCGCATCGGTCGTGATCTCGCCCGCGAAGTCCCACGCGCCGTAGAGGCCGAGATGGACGCGCAGCCAGAGCCCGTTGTCGAACTCGAGGAACATCTGCTTGCCGACGGCGGTCGCGCGCGTCATCGTCGTGCCGTCGAGGGTCTTGGCCCCGGCGGCGAATCGCCCCTGCGGGCTCGAGACGGATACCCGGTGCCCGACGAAGTTGCGGGCGAACTGACGGGCTATCCGGTGGACGGAGTGCCCTTCGGGCATCAGTGATCGACGCCCTTGCCTGCGATGTCGCCGGTCTGCTCGTACTCCGCCAGCTGCGCGATGCGGCGCACGTGGCGCTCCTCGTAGGTGAAGGGCTCGGCGACGAACAGGTCGATGAAACGGATCGCCTCGGCCTCGTCGTGCTGACGCGCGCCGATCGAGATGACGTTCGCGTCGTTGTGCTGGCGGGCGAGGAGCGCCGTCGAGTCGTTCCAGACGAGCGCCGCGCGCACGCCCGTGACCTTGTTGGCGGCGATCTGCTCGCCGTTGCCGGAACCGCCGAAGACCACGCCGAGCGCCTCGATGCCGGCCTGCTGGTCCTTCACGACGGCCTGGGCGGCGTTGATGCAGAAGGCCGGGTAGTCGTCGAGCGCGTCGTAGACCGTGGGGCCGTGGTCGAGCACCTCGTGGCCCTGCTCACGCAGGTGCGCCTGGATCGTCTGGCTGAGTTCGAGGCCTGCGTGGTCGGTGGCGATGTGGATGCGCATGGCTCAACATTATCGACGCGCACGGGCCCGCGACTCAGGTCGGGTCGACGACCCCGGCGGTGACGAGGCGGACGAGCACGGGCCGCGTCACGGCGAGGCCGAGCCGCACGAGGCCGATGCCGCAGGCGAGGCACGCGGCGATGATCGCGAGGCCGGCGGGACGCAGGAGCAGCGTGTACCCGGTGAGGGGGAACAGCACGAGCGCGGCGGCGAGGGCCGACCCGATGGTGACGACGAGCAGCGGCGCCATCACGGCGCGACGGCGTGCGGCATCCATCACGTCCACCGGCATTCCGATGCGGTCGAGGCTGGCGTACAGGGCCCTGCGGTCGAGGATCGCCGCTGCCTGGTTCACGCCGACGGCGCACGCCACCATCGCGAACGACATGACGAGCGTGAGCACGACGCCCGTGCGGATGTCCGTCGCGAGCAGTCGGGTCGCGGGGTCGTTCGACCCCGTCGTCTGCGTGAACGCGACGCCGATTCCGGTGAAGACGGCGACGAAGCTCACCATGGCCAGGCTGCCGACCTGTCGCCACGCCGCCTTCACATCGTCGAGCACGCCGCGCGCCGCGATGAGCTGGGCAGGCCGTTCGGCGCGCTTGAGCCAGCGGCGGCCGAAGCCCTTCAGCACGAGCGGCCCGACGACGCCGAGAACCCCGAGCACGGCGGCGAAGGCCGCGAGCAACACGGCGATCACGGCGATGAGGCCGCCGATCTGGGCGAAAGAGTCGAGCGAGCTCGTGGCGGCGACGGCGGCTGCCAGCACGAGCACCACGACGAGCGCGCGGATCCATCGGGCGCGCGGGCTGACGACGCGGGTGCGGACGCCGAGCGGGGTCAGCACGACGGCGCGCAGTCCGACGGCCGCGCTGATCGCGCTCAGCGCGACGATCGTGACGACGACGGCGAAGAACACCCACACCGGCGGCCAGATCGCGCCGCCGAGAGGCCTGCCGTCGAAGTGCAGCAGGCCGAAGAGCGGCAGGGCGGCGAGGGATGCCGCGGCGCCCGCCGCAGCCCCGACGAACGCGACCGCCGTCGACTCGAGCACGGTCAGAGCCGACACGAGCGCCGAGGAGGCGCCCAGCAGCCGCAGGCTCGAGAGCCGCGTGTCGCGACGGCGTGCCGACAGCCGGGCCGCCGCGCCGCTCAGCGACACGAGGGGAACGACGAGCAGCACGAGCGCGAGCAACGCCAGGAACCGGTAGGTCGTGCCGTTCGGCCCGTCGAGCGTGAAGAAGGCGAAGACGCCGCCGACGACGACCGTCGTGCACATCGTGACCACGGCGAAGGCCACCGCGGGCAGCAGGACCGTCGCGGCGTCGCCGCCCGACCTGCGCGCGAAGAGCCGCGCGAGCGTGAGGACCGTCACGATGCCGCTCCCGCGGCGGCGGCCGAGCCGCGCACCGCGGTCTCGACGATGACGCCGTCGCGCATGTGCAGGGTGCGATCGCAGCGGGCGGCCACGCCGGCGTCGTGGGTGACCACGATGAGCGCCCGGCCCGCGCCGACCGTCGACGCCAGCAGCGCCGTCATCACCTCGGCAGAGGTGGCCGAGTCGAGGGCGCCCGTGGGTTCGTCCGCGAAGACGACCGACGGCTGCACCGCCTGCGCGCGCGCGATGGCGACACGCTGCTGCTGGCCGCCCGAGAGCTCCCCGAGGCGCGCCGCGGCCTTGTCGCCGATGCCGAGGGCGGCGAGCAGGCGGGACGCCTCGGCTTCGGCATCCGCCCGTGCCCGCCCGATGAGCAGCAGCGGAAGCGCCACGTTCTCGCCCGCCGTGAGCTCGGGCAGCAGCAGCCCCTGCTGGAACACGAAACCGAACGCCGTGCGCCGCAGCTCGCTGCGCTGGCGGTCGTTCAGCGCGGCGACGTCGACGGCGCCGCCGTCACGGTGCAGCAGCACCTGGCCGGCGCCCGGCAGTTCGATGCCGGCGAGGGTGTGCAGCAGCGTCGTCTTGCCGCAGCCCGAGGGCCCCATGACGGCGACGGACTCGCCGGCTGCGACGGCCAGGTCGACGCCGCGCAGGGCGCGCGTGGTCCCGAAGTCCTTGAAGAGGCTCCGGGCCTCGATGAGGTTCTGCATGGTGTCCATGCTCGCGAGAGCCGCCCGGCTCGCGCATCGGCCGCCGGGCGGGTCTCGCGCGCCGCTCGCGTCGTACCGGGGTGCGACCCCGGCCCGCCTCGCGTCGTCCTAGTCGAACTGCGGCGCGCGCGTGCGGGTGCGCTTGAGCTCGAAGAAGCCGTCGTAGGACGCGGCCGCCACGATGCCGTCCCACAGGGTCAGGGCCTGCTCGCCCCGGGGCGTCGGTGAGATGACCGGCCCGAAGAACGCGGTGCCGTTCACCGCGATGATCGGGGTGCCGACATCCTGGCCCACCCGATCGATGCCGTCCGCATGACTGGCCCGCAGCTGCGCGTCGTACTCGTCGCTGTCGGCGTAGGCCGCGTACTCGGCGGGGAGACCGAGCTCGACGAGGGCGCCCGCGATGACCTCGTCGGCGTCCTTCGAGCCGCCCGGGTGGATGCGCGTGCCGAGCGCGTCGTACAGCGGCTTCACGATCTGCGGGCCGACGACCTGCTCGAGCGAGGCGACGAGACGGGCGTAGCGCAGCAGGCGCGGGAAGTTCGCGCGGTAGCCCTCCGAGACGTCCTTGTCCTCGTTGAGGATCGCCAGGCTCATGATGTGCCACGTGACGTCGAGGTCGCGGGATGCCGTGACCTCGTCGACCCAGCGCGAGGTCATCCACGCCCACGGGCACGAGGGGTCGAACCAGAAGTCCACAGAAGTCGTCATGGTGACAGTTCTAATCCCTAGGGTTGACATGCGGGCCCACAAGACCCGCTGTCGAACGATCAAGGAGCACCGTTGCCCGGAGAGAACCTCACCCGAATCGAAGCCGCCGAGCGCAAGGCGACCGTCCAGACCCACGCGTACGAGGTGAAGCTCGACCTGACGACGGGGCCCGAGATCTTCCGCAGCACCACCAAGGTGACCTTCTCGGGCACGGCCGGGGCATCCACCTTCATCGACTTCATCACCAAGACGGTCCACTCGGTGACGCTCAACGGCGTCGCGCTCGACGTCGCCGCCGTCAACGACGGCGTGCGCATCCAGCTGCCCGAGCTCGCGGCGGAGAACACGCTCGTCGTCGTGGCCGACGCGATGTACACGAACACCGGCGAGGGCCTGCACCGCTTCGTCGACCCGGTCGACGGCGAGGTCTACCTCTACTCGCAGTTCGAGGTTCCCGACTCGCGCCGCGTCTTCGCGGTGTTCGAGCAGCCCGATCTCAAGGCCACGTTCCAGTTCACGGTGACGACGCCGTCCGACTGGACCGTCATCAGCAACTCCCCCACGCCCGAGCCGATCTTCTCGGGCCCCGTCGACGGCGAGTCGCTCAAGGACTCGGTGACCTGGGTCTTCGACCCGACCCCCGTGCTCTCCTCCTACATCACCGCGATCATCGCCGGCCCGTACCAGGGCGAGACCGACGCGCTCGTCTCCGCCGACGGCCGCACGATCCCCCTCGGGGTCTACGCGCGCAAGTCACTCGTCGAGTTCCTCGACGCCGACTACATCTTCGAGAAGACGAAGCAGGGCTTCGCCTTCTACGAGTCGAAGTTCGGCTACCCCTACCCCTTCGCCAAGTACGACCAGGTCTTCGTGCCCGAGTTCAACGCGGGAGCGATGGAGAACGCCGGCGCGGTGACGCACACCGAGGCCTACGTGTTCCGCTCGAAGGTGGCGGACGCCATGCGCGAGCGCCGTGTCGTGACCGTGCTGCACGAGCTCGCCCACATGTGGTTCGGCGACCTCGTGACCATGAAGTGGTGGAACGACCTCTGGCTCAACGAATCGTTCGCCGAGTACGCGTCGACGCTCGCGACGGCCGAGGCCACCGAGTGGACCGAGGGGTGGGCGACCTTCGCCTCGACCGAGAAGTCGTGGGCCTACAACCAGGACCAGCTGCCCTCGACGCACCCCATCGTCGCCGAGATCCGCGACCTCGAGGACGTGCAGGTCAACTTCGACGGCATCACCTACGCGAAGGGCGCCTCGGTGCTCAAGCAGCTCGTCGCCTGGGTCGGCCAGGACGCCTTCCTCGCGGGTGTGCACGAGTACTTCGTGAAGCACGAGTACTCGAACACCGAGCTCGTCGACCTGCTCGCCGAGCTCGAGAAGACGAGCGGCCGCGACCTCGCCGACTGGTCGAAGAAGTGGCTCGAGACGGCCGGCGTCAACACGCTGAGCCCCGAGATCGAGACGGATGCCTCGGGCGCCATCACCTCGTTCGCCGTTCTGCAGACGGCCGCCGCCGACTACCCCACGATCCGCCCGCACCGCCTCGCCATCGGCTTCTACACGCTCGACGGCGACAGCCTGTCGCGCACCCACCGCGTCGAGCTCGACGTCGACGGCGAGCGCACCGAGGTCGCCGACCTCGTCGGTCTCGCCCAGCCCGACCTCGTGCTGCTCAACGACGACGACCTCGCCTACGCGAAGATCCGCCTCGACGAGCGCTCGCTGCGCACCGCGATCGCCCACCTCGGCAAGATCGACAGCGAGCTCGCGCGCGGCGTCGTCTGGGGGTCGGTGTGGGATGCCACGCGCGACGCCGAGAGCCGGGCGAGCGACTTCGTCCAGCTCGTGCTCGGCAACATCGGCGCCGAGACCGGCTCGACCACGATGCGCACCGCCCTGAACCAGCTGGTCCTCTCGGTGAACTCCTACGTGGCCCCCGAGCGCCGTGAGGCCGAGACGATCGCGGCCGCCGACGGCGTCTGGGCGCTCGCCCGTGCCGCCGCGCCCGACAGCGACGCCCAGTTCCAGTTCGTCAAGGTCTTCGCGCAGCTCGCGACGACCGATGCGCAGCTGGCGGATGTCGCGGCGCTGCGCGACGGCTCGCTCACCCTCGACGGGCTCGACGTCGACACCGACCTCGCCTGGGAGCTGCTGCAGTCGCTCGTCGCAGGCGGCACGGCGGGAACGGCGGAGATCGACGCGGCGCTCGCGGCCGACAACACCGCGAGCGGAAACCAGGCCGCGGCACATGCCCGGGCGGCCCTGCCGACGGCCGAGGGCAAGAGCGCCGCGTGGGCGTCCGTCGTCGAGCAGGACGGAGCGCCGAACCTGATCGTCCGCGCGACGGGCGTCGGCTTCCAGCGCGGGAACGACAGGAGCGTGCTCGAGCCCTTCGTCGCGAAGTACTTCGACAGCCTGCGCACCGTCTGGGACAGCCGCAGCTATGCCATCGCGGCGGGTCTGATCAACGGCCTGTTCCCGTTCGCCCTCGCGAGCGAGGAGCTGGCCGAGGCCACCCGCGGCTGGGTCGCCGCGAACCCCGAGCCCGCCGCGCTGCGCCGCCTGATCGTGGAGAACCTCGCGCGCGTCGAGCGTGCGCTCAAAGTGCAGGCGGCCGACCGCGCGTAGTCGCGCCACGGCGATGTAGTACCTGGGTCTGAGGCATCCCTCGGCTCGAACGGGCCCCGCGGCTGATGTACCGCGGGGCCCGTTCCCCATAGTTTTGGCGTCATGATCGAAATCCAGCACCTCTCCAAGAGGTACGGTTCCAAGCTCGCGGTGGACGACGTGTCGTTCACCGTGCAGCCCGGCATCGTCACCGGGTTCCTCGGCCCGAACGGCGCCGGCAAGTCGACCACCATGCGCATGATCATGGGGCTCGACCGTCCGAACGCGGGCACGGCGACCATCAACGGCGCCGCCTACACCAGCCTGCGCGACCCGCTGCGCCAGGTCGGCGCGCTTCTCGAGGCGAAGGCCGTGCACACCGGCCGCAGCGCCTTCAACCACCTCCTCGCCCTCGCCGCGACGCACGGCATCCCCGCGTCCCGCGTCGACGAGGTCATCCACATGACGGGCCTCGAGTCCGTCGCGAAGAAGCGCGTCGGAGGCTTCTCGCTCGGCATGGGCCAGCGCCTCGGCATCGCCGTGGCCCTGCTCGGCGACCCGCAGACGCTCATCCTCGACGAGCCGGTCAACGGCCTCGACCCCGAGGGCGTCCTCTGGGTGCGCCAGCTGTGCCGCTACCTCGCCTCGCAGGGCCGCACGGTCTTCCTGTCCAGCCACCTCATGAGCGAGATGGCGCAGACCGCCGACCACGTCGTCGTCCTCGGGCGCGGCCGGGTGCTGGCGGACGCCCCGATCGATCAGATCCTCTCCGGCGCAGGCGGTCGCAGCGTCACCGTGCGCACGCCCTCCCCGGACCAGCTCGTCGCCGCCCTCTCGGCGCCCGACGTCACGGTGCGCCAGGCGGCGGACGGCTCGCTGTCCGTGAGCGGCGTCTCGGCCGAGCAGGTCGGCGAGGCCGCGGCCCGCGCCGGCGTCGTGCTGCACGAGCTCACCCCCATCACCGCGAGCCTCGAGCAGGCCTACCTCGAGCTCACCCAGGACGACGTCGAGTACAAGTCGGAGGTGTCGCAGTGACCGCGACCGCAGCCCAGATGCCCCAGCGCCCCGATCTCGCGGGCGCGCGCGTCACCTTCCCGCGGCTCGTGCGAGCCGAGTGGATCAAGCTCCGCTCGATCCGCTCCACGGTGTGGTGCTACCTCGTGCTCTTCGTGCTGAGCATCCTGATGTCGGTGCTTCCCGCGCTCGTCGTGAACCGCAGCGGGACCGCGGTCACCGGTGTGGACGCGGACTCGACGGTGGCGACGATCAACACGATCAGCATCCACCTGACGGCGCTCGTCGTGGCCGTGCTCGGCGTGCTCATCGTCTCGGGCGAGTACGGCACGGGCCAGATCCGCTCGACGTTCATCGCCGACCCGCGCCGCCTCGGCGCGACCTTCGCCAAGGCCCTGGTGCTCGCCACGACGACCTTCGTCATCAGCGCGGCCTCGGTGTGGATCGGCGCCTTCGCCTCCGCCCCGATCCTGAGCTCGCGTCACATCGACGTGAACCTCGGCCACTCGGCGGTCTTCCTGCCGATCCTGGGCGGCTCGGTGTACGTCACCCTCGTCGCGCTGCTCGCCTTCGGCATCGGCACGCTCGTGCGGGCCACCGCGGGCGGCATCGCGATCACGCTCGGCCTGCTGCTCGTCGTGCCCGGCATCCTCTCGGCGATCGGCGTCCTCACGCACACGCAGTGGCTGCTGGACGTCAACCAGTTCCTGCCCTCGCAGGCGGGCGCGCAGCTGTTCGCCTTCAGCGGCGACGCGCACGGCGTCGTGGTGCACGCCGGGGGCGGCGCGGCGGCCGGCGGCCCCGCCGACCTCACCAGCCCCAACATCCAGCTCGACGGCTGGCAGGGCTTCTGGGTGCTGCTCGGCGAGGTCGTCGCCGTCGGCATCGTGGCCTTCACGCTCACCAAGCGCCGGGACGCGTGACCTCGGTCCCCGACGCACAGGACGACCTCCGGCTGCCGACGCAGCCGGGGGTCGTCCAGCAGTTCTGGGCGGCGCACGAGCGCCTCGCCGACTGGCTGATCGCGCTCTTCTGGGGGCTGCCTGCGACGGCCCTGACGGGCATCGGGCTGCATATGACGAGCGGATTCGGGGTCGGTCTGCACACCGTCAGCAGTGCGGGTGTCGGGGTGCCGATCGCCGGTGCGCTGCTCGTCGCAGCGTCCTGCGTGGGTGTCTTCCTGCGACGCACTCGGCCGATCCTCGCCTTCGCGATCCTCAGCCTCGCCCTCATCCCGGCACCATTCACCCCGACGAACGCCGAGCAGCTTTTGCCCGTCTTCGGCGTGTACTGCCTGGCCGTGTACCGGTCCAACACGGCGGCGTGGATCGGCGCGGCGCTCGTCGAGGGCCTCTCTACGCTCTACTTCTGGGCGCTCTCGCCGCTCGTCGCCACGCGCGGGTTGGGGCACGATCCGCTGCGCTGGGCGCCGGTCTACGCGATCGAGCTGCTCGTCGCACTCGCACTCGGCATCACCATCGGCAACCGGCGCCGCTATCTCGCCGCGCTCATCGAGCGCGCGCATCAGCTCGCCCGCGAGCGCGACCAGCAGGCGCTGCTCGCCGCCGTCGCCGAGCGGGCCCGCATCGCGCGCGACATGCACGACGTCGTTTCGCACTCGCTCACCGTGATGATCGCCCTCGCCGAGGGCTCCGCTGCGGCGGCCGAGACGGATGCCGTGCGCGCCGCCGCCGTGATGCGCCAGGTCGCCGACACCGGCCGCGACGCCCTGGCCGGCATGCGTCAGATGCTCGGGGTGCTCGGCGGCGACGAGCCGGCCGCCCTCGCACCCCAGCCCACCGCCGCGGACCTTCCGGCTCTCGTCGAGCGCTTCCGCGCCCTCGGGCTGCCCGTCGTCATGCGCATCGCGGGCCGACTGCCCGACGAGCCCGCCGTGCAGGTCGCGATCCATCGGCTCGTGCAGGAGGCGCTCACCAACGCGCTGCGCTACGCGCACGGGCCGACCGCGGTCGACGTCGTCGTCGACGCCGAGGGCGACCCGATCGCGGTCGTCATCGAGGACGACGGTCTGCCCGGCATGCCGAGCGTGTCGGCCGGCGCCGGCCGCGGCCTCATCGGCCTGCGCGAGAGGGTGTCGGCCCTCGGGGGTACGCTCGCGACCGGGCCGAGAGAGAACGGCTCGGGGTGGCGCGTCGCCGCGGCGCTGCCCGTGCCGGCCGGGGCGCAGACATCCCCCGACTCACCGGCCGCGGCCGACGGCTTCCGAAGAGAGGACACCGCGTGATCCGCGTCGCGATCGCCGACGACCAGGCCCTCGTGCGCATGGGCTTCCGCATGGTGCTCGAAGCCCAGCCCGACATCGAGGTCGTCGGGGAGGCATCCGACGGCAGCGAGGCGATCGAGGTCGCGCAGCGCGAGCGACCCGACGTGATGCTGATGGATGTCCGCATGCCCGGCACCGACGGCATCGCGGCGACCGCCGAGATCGTGACCCTGCTGCCACGGACCCGCGTGCTGGTGCTGACCACCTTCGACCTCGACGAATACGCGTTCGGCGGCCTGCGCGCGGGCGCGAGCGGTTTCCTGCTGAAGGACGCGCACCCCGACGAGCTGCTCTCGGCGATCCGCGCGATCGCGGCCGGTGACGCCGCGATCTCGCCGCGCGTGACCCGCCGCATGCTCGAGCTGTTCGGCGGCGCGCTGCCGTCCGACGACCCGGCGCGCGGCGACGCCGCGGCGGCGCTCACGCCCCGCGAGCGCGAGATCCTCGTCGCGATCGGCCGCGGCCTCTCCAACTCCGAGATCGGCGCGCTGTTCTTCCTCACCGAGTCGACGGTGAAGACCCACGTCGGGCGCGTGCTCGCCAAGCTCAACCTGCGCGATCGGGTGCAGGCCGTGATCTTCGCCTACGAACACGGGCTCGTGAACGGCGGGAACGGCGGGAACGGCGCAGCCGGCCACGGCACCCAGGGGCCGGCCACGCCCGCTTCGTAGACTGGGCCGACCATGTCGATCGCCTCACACCCCACCGAGACCATCAGCGCCGTCACGACCAGCGGCTGGGACGACTTCGTGAAGGGCTGGGACCAGTTCTTCGCGCACCAGCCCGGCATCCTCATCGGCAAAGCCGCGCAGGTGGTGATCATCGCCCTGTGCGCGATCCTCGCCGCGTGGCTGCTGCGCATCGCGATCAAGCACATCGTGCACCGCATCGTCACGACCGTGAAGAAGGCGCAGGGGGTCGAGACGACGCAGGCCCTGCAGGTGTCCCCCGTCGCGACGATCCGCGTCGTGCAGCGCACGCGCACGCTCGGCTCGGTGCTCAGCAACATCGCGAACGTGACAATCACGGTCATCGCGCTCATGCTGATCCTCAGCGTCATGGCGCCGAACGTGCTCGGCTCGCTCGCGCTTCTCTCCGCCGCCGTCGGTGCGGGCCTCGGCTTCGGCGCGCAGAACGTCGTCGGCGACGTCTTCAACGGCCTGCTCATGGTGATGGAGGACCAGCTCGGCGTCGGCGACATCGTCGAGGCCGGCATGGTCAGCCTCGCGACCGACGGCGTCGTCGAGGCCGTCGGCATCCGCACGACCCAGATCCGCGACGTCAACGGCACGCTCTGGTACGTGCGCAACGGCCAGATCCTGCGCATCGGCAACATGTCGCAGGGCTGGGCGCGCGTGCTCGTCGACGTCGCCGTCGGCTACGACAACGACGTCGACGCCGTGCAGGCCAAGCTGCTCGAGACGGCGGAGAGCCTCGCGCGCGACCCGAAGTGGCGGGTGCGCATCATCGAGCGGCCCGAGATCTGGGGCATCCAGTCGATCGCCGCCGACATGATCGTGCTGCGGGTCGCCATGAAGGTGCGCTCGACCGCCCGCGACGACGTCGCGCACGAGCTCAACGCGCGCATCTTCCAGACGGTGCGCGACGAGGGCGTCACCACGCCGGCCCTCACCAACCCGATCCTCACCGGCTTCCAGAACATCTCCTCAGTGAACGGCGCGCACCCGCCGCGCACGCGCCCGCTGCCCACGGTCGCCGAGCAGCCCGCCAAGCCGAAGCGCACCCGCACGCCGCGGCGCAAGCCCGGCACGCCCGAAGGGAGCGCGGACGAGTGACGGATGCCGCACACGAGCAGTCGCAGCGCATGGCCGCGCCGCTCACCCTCCGCTCCTCGCTCGGCGGGGAGCGCGCCGAGGGCTCGTTCTACGAGCAGGTCGGCGGTCACGAGACCTTCGTGAGACTCGTGCACGCCTTCTATGCGGGCGTCGCCGATGACCCCGAGCTGAGGGCGATGTACCCCGAAGAGGATCTCGGGCCGGCCGAACGCCGCCTGCTGATGTTCCTCGAGCAGTACTGGGGCGGCCCGACGACCTACTCGCAGGAACGCGGCCACCCGCGGCTGCGCATGCGGCATCACCCCTTCGCGGTGACGCCCGCGGCGCGCGACAGCTGGCTCGCGCACATGCGCGCAGCCGTCGCCACGCTCGGGCTCGCTCCCCTCCACGAGGCGACGCTCTGGGACTACCTCGATCGCGCGGCTCACGCGATGGTGAATACTCTCGAGGCGTGACTGAACAACGGACAACGGAGTCCGCGGACGCCATCGTCGTCGGCCACGGCCTCGCGGGGCTCGTGGCCGCCTGCGAGCTGCTCGACGCCGGGCGCCGCGTCATCCTCATCGACCAGGAACCGGCCGTCGCGCTCGGCGGTCAGGCGTTCTGGTCGTTCGGCGGGCTGTTCCTCGTCGACTCGCCCGAGCAGCGGCGCCTCGGCGTGCACGACTCGATCGAGCTCGCGCGGCAGGACTGGTTCGGCTCGGCCGGCTTCGACCGCGACAGCGACGCCTGGGGGCGGCGCTGGGCCGAGGCGTACCTCGAGTTCGCGGCAGGCGAGAAGCGCGCGTGGCTGCGCGAGCGCGGCATCCGCATCTTCCCGCTCGTCGGCTGGGCCGAACGGGGCGGCTCGAGCGCCGGCGGCCACGGCAACTCGGTGCCGCGCTTCCACGTGACGTGGGGCACGGGGCCGGGCGTCGTCGAGCCGTTCGCGCGGCGGGTGCAGGATGCCGCGGCCGTCGGCGTCCTCACGCTCCGCCACCGTCGTCGCGTCGACGAGCTGATCGTCGAGGGCGGGGCGGTTGTGGGCGTGCGCGGGGCGGTGCTCGCCGACGACGACATCGAGCGCGGGCGGTCGTCGAACCGCGAGGTCGTGGGCGACTTCGAGCTGCGCGCGCCGGCCGTGATCCTCGCGACGGGCGGCATCGGCGGCAACCACGAGCTCGTGCGGAAGGCGTGGCCCGAGCGGCTCGGCACTCCCCCGGCGCACCTGATCTCCGGCGTGCCCGCGCACGTCGACGGGCGCATGCTCGGCATCGCCGAGAGCGCCGGCGCCCGCCTCGTCAACGGCGATCGGATGTGGCACTACGTCGAAGGCATCAGGAACTGGGCGCCGATCTGGCCCCTGCACGGCATCCGGATCCTGCCCGGGCCGTCGTCGATGTGGTTCGACGCGCTCGGGCGTCGGCTGCCCGCCCCGAACTTCCCCGGATACGACACGCTCGCGACCCTCGAGCACATTCAGAAGACGGGCTACGACCACAGCTGGTTCGTGCTGACGCAGAAGATCATCGAAAAGGAGTTCGCGCTCTCGGGCAGCGAGCAGAACCCCGATCTCACGGGGCGCGACCTGCGCAAGGTGCTGCGGCGCGTCGGTCCCGGTGCGCCCGAGCCCGTCGAGGCGTTCAAGCGGCACGGCGCCGACTTCGTGGTCGCCGACACGCTCGAGGCGCTGTTCGACGGCATGCTGAGCAAGACGGATGCCCCGCTCGACACCGCGTTGATCGAGCGGCAGCTGCGTGAGCGCGACCGGGAGCTCGCGAACCCGTACTCGAAGGACCCGCAGCTCGCGGGCATCATGGGCGCCCGCCGTTATCTCGGCGATCGGCTCGGCCGCGTCGCGGCGCCGCACCGGATCCTCGACCCGAAGGCCGGGCCGCTCATCGCGGTCAAGCTGCACATCCTGACGCGGAAGAGCCTCGGCGGCATCCAGACCGACCTGGACGCGCGCGTGCTGACGTCGGCGGGCACACCGCTGCCCGGGCTGTATGCCGCGGGCGAGGTCGCCGGTTTCGGCGGCGGCGGCATGCACGGCTACCGCGCGCTCGAGGGCACCTTCCTCGGCGGATGCCTGTTCAGCGGCCGGGTCGCGGGGCGAGCAGCGGCGAAGGCGTGAGGCCCGAGGCGGCTCAGCCCTTCAGCGTCCACGGCACGCGCTTGACGAGCACGTGGCCGCGGCGCAGCGACAGCCTGGTCCAGGTGCCGACCTCGTAGATCGGCACGGTCTCGTCGGGCTCGGCGAGGAAGCCGAGCGAGTCGGCGGCGAAGGCGACGCCGGCGGGCACGTCGAAGAGCTCCTCGATGGGCGCGCCCCACACCGAGCCGCGCACCCGCCACACGAGCTGCTCGCCCGTGCCCTCGGGGATCGCGCGTGCGACCTCGTCGACGCCCTCGGCCGCGACACGCTTCAGCAGGCCGGCATCCGTCTCGCCCACCTGCTGCCAGCCGCCTCGGGGCGGCGAGATGCCCGCCCACGTGACCGTCGACACCTCGAGCGGCATGCGGATCTCGGCGTGGTCGGCGCGCGCAAGGCGGTCGAGCAGCGAACGGGTCGGCACCACGGAGTCGAAGGCCGCCTCGCCATCGGTCTGGAAGACGCGCAGGCCGAGCACGGTGGGGGTCTGGTCGAGCAGTCCGTGCGGATAGAGCACTGCCGTGTAGACGGCGAGCACGCCGTGGTCGGCGACGAGCCGGACCGAGCCGTTCTCGACCCTTCCCGCGCGGCCGAGATACGTCTGCAGATCAGCGACGGCCTGAGCGTCGGCGAGCGAAAAAGTCGAGGTCATGTCTCTGAATAGACTACGAGACCATGGACCCCGTTGCCGCGATGCTGCAGACGCTCGACCTCGCCGACACGGGCGCGCGGACCACGGAGGACATCTTCACGGGGCCGAGCCAGTGGATGCCGCACGGCCGGGTCTTCGGCGGTCAGGTGCTCGCGCAGTCCGTCGTCGCGGCCTCGCGCACGCTGCCCGACGACCGGCTCATCCACTCGCTGCACGGCTATTTCCTGCGGCCCGGCGACGTCGCCAAGGGCGTGACGCTCGGCGTCGACCGCATCCACGACGGGCGCTCGTTCTCGACCCGCCGGGTGCAGACCTTCCAGGACGGGGTGCCGATCATGTCTCTGATCGCCTCTTTCCAGGTCGCGCAGGGCGGCGTCGACCACCAGGAGAACGCCCCCGAAGACGTGCCAGAGCCCGAGTCCCTCCCGAGTGTGCACGAGCACCTCGCGGGCAGCGAGCACCCCGCCGCCCAGTTCTGGACCCAGGCCCGGCCCTTCGACATCCGCTACATCGACGTGCCCGTCTACCTGCCGTCCCCCGACACCGGCGAGCGGGTCGCGCGGCAGGCCGTGTGGCTGAAGGCGAAGGCGAAGCTGCCCGACGACCCGGTGATCCACCGCGCGGCGATGGCGTACGCCAGCGACTACACGATCCTCGAGCCGGCGATCCGCCGCCACGGCCTCGCCTGGGCGACCCCCGGGCTCAAGATGGCCAGCCTCGACCATGCGATGTGGTGGCACCGCGAGGCGCGCGCCGACGAGTGGCTGCTGTACGTCGAGGACTCGCCGAGCGCCCAGGGCGGCCGCGGGCTGGCTCACGCGCGGATCTACCGGCAGGACGGGAAGCTCGCCGCATCCGTCGCCCAGGAGGGCATGCTGCGCGTGCCCGACGACGTTACAGCGCGCTGATAACCGCCCGCGGAATGATGGATCCCATGACTCACGTGACCCGCCGCACCGCCCTCGCGATCGGCGGCGCCGCCGCCACCGGCCTCGGCCTCGCGGCGTGCTCGGCTGTCGGCGGCTCGAACGGCGGATCGGGCGACGCCGGGGTGCAGCCGACCAAGGATGCCTCGGGCAAGCCCTCCATCGCCGCCTCGCAGGTGCCGGTCGGCGGCTCGGTCATCGTGCAGACGGGCTCCGGTTCCGACCCCGCGATCGCCGTGGCCCAGCCCTCGAAGGGTCAGTTCGTCGCGCACACGGCCGTGTGCACACACCAGGGCTGCATCGTGGCGGCTGCCGGCGCCGACCTGCAGTGCCCCTGCCACGGCTCCAAGTTCGACGCGTTCACCGGCAAGGTCGTGAACGGCCCCGCGTCGCTGCCGCTGGACGCGGTCGCCGTCACGGTGAACGGCGACCGCATCGAGTTCACGGCCTAGCTGCGGCCCGAGCCGCGGCGGAAGGTCAACGGCTCGCCGAGGTACGGCTCCCACGCGGCGCGCTCTTCGGCGCTGATGCGGCGCGGGCGCCCCGTCTCGGCGTCCACCAGCACGAGCGTCGTCGCGGCGCGCGCGTAGAGCACGTGCTCGCGCGCGGTGAGCGGCGAGTGCACCTCGTAATAGAGCTCCATGCTGGCGCCGCCCAGGCGGCCGACCCAGATCTGGATGTCGAGCGGCGAGCGCAGGAACGGCACCTGCGCGAGGTACTCGATCTCCTGATGGGCGAGCACGCTGAGCGTACCCTCGCCCGGCTTGGAGCGCAGCACCGCGGTGTCGGCGAAGGCGCCGGGCTCGAGGTGGCCCTCTTCGTCGGGGTCGCCGGCCCAGAACGCCTGCACGCGGGCGTCCTCGAAGAAGCGCAGCATCGCCACGTTGTTGACATGGCCGTACGCGTCGAGGTCGCTGAAGCGCATGACCGTGGGAACGTGGATGCGCGGCCCCACGGTCATGCCTGCGTCGGTGTCGGCCATCAGTCGCGCGTCAGCTTGCGATAGCTCGAGCGGTGCGGCAGCGCGGCGTCGGCGCCGAGGCGCGCGATCTTGTTCTCCTCGTAGGCCTCGAAGTTCCCCTCGAACCAGTACCAGCTCGACGGATTCTCGTCGGTCCCCTCGTAGGCGAGGATGTGGGTCGCGATGCGGTCGAGGAACCACCGGTCGTGGGTGATCACGACGGCGCAGCCCGGGAACTCGAGCAGCGCGTTCTCGAGGCTCGAGAGCGTCTCGACGTCGAGGTCGTTGGTCGGCTCGTCGAGGAGCAGCAGGTTGCCGCCCTCCTTGAGCGTCAGTGCGAGGTTGAGACGGTTGCGCTCACCACCGGAGAGCACGCCGGCCTTCTTCTGCTGGTCGGGGCCCTTGAAGCCGAAGGTCGAGACGTAGGCGCGGCTCGGCACCTCGGTCTTTCCGACCTGGATGTAGTCGAGGCCGCCCGAGACGACCTCCCACAGGGTGAGGTTCGGGTCGATGTTGGCGCGGCTCTGGTCGACGTACGAGATCTTGACCGTCTCGCCGACCTTGAGGTTGCCGCCGTCGAGGTCTTCGAGGCCGACGATCGTCTTGAAGAGCGTGGTCTTGCCGACGCCGTTCGGGCCGATGACGCCGACGATGCCGTTGCGGGGCAGCGTGAAGCTCAGGCCTTCGACGAGCACGCGGTCGCCGAAGCCCTTCTTCAGGTCCTTCGCGTCGATGACGATGTCGCCCAGGCGCGGGCCTGCCGGGATCTGGATCTCCTCGAAGTCGAGCTTCCTCGTGCGCTCGGCCTCCGCCGCCATCTCCTCATAGCGGGCGAGACGCGCCTTCGACTTGGCCTGACGGCCCTTGGCGTTGGAGCGCACCCACTCGAGCTCTTCGCCGAGGCGCTTCGCGAGCTTGGCGTCCTTCTTGCCCTGCACCTCGAGGCGCTCGGCCTTCTTCTCGAGGTAGGTCGAGTAGTTGCCCTCGTACGGGTAGAGGCGGCCGCGGTCGACCTCGCAGATCCAGCCGGCGACGTGGTCGAGGAAGTACCGGTCGTGGGTGACGGCGAGGACGGCGCCGGGGTACTTGGCGAGGTGCTGCTCCAGCCAGAGCACGCTCTCGGCGTCGAGGTGGTTGGTGGGCTCGTCGAGGAGCAGCAGGTCGGGCTTCTCGAGCAGCAGCTTGCAGAGCGCGACGCGGCGCTTCTCACCACCGGAGAGGACGCTCACCTGCGCGTCCGACGGCGGGCAGCGCAGCGCGTCCATCGCCTGCTCGAGCTGCGAGTCGAGGTCCCAGGCATCCGCCGCGTCGATCTCCTCCTGCAGCGTGCCCATCTCGGCGAGCAGCGCGTCGAAGTCGGCGTCGGGCTCGGCCATGAGCATCGAGATCTCGTTGAAACGGTCGACCTTGGCCTTGATCGGGCCGACGCCCAGCTGCACGTTCTCGAGGACGGTCTTGGTCTCGTCGAGCTCGGGTTCCTGCATGAGGATGCCGACGCTGTAGCCCGGCGTGAGGCGGGCCTCGCCGTTGCTCGGCGTGTCGCGCCCCGCCATGATCTTGAGGATCGTCGACTTACCGGCGCCGTTCGGGCCGACCACGCCGATCTTGGCCCCCGGCAGGAACGCCATCGTCACGTCGTCGAGGATCACCTTGTCGCCCACTGCCTTGCGGGCGCGGACCATGGAGTAGATGTAGTCAGCCACGAGTGACGAGTTTATCGGGCGAGGGATGCCGGGTTCGTCCGAGTCCGCAACGGGCGCCCACCTCAGTTGCCGAGGTTGCCGCCGCCGTTCGCGACCTTCGGGTTCGAGCCGCCGACCAGGCAGCCGCCGGAGCCGAGCACCGGAGCCACCAGCGAGTGGTAGCCGTCGACCTGGGTGCCCCATTGCCCGATCAGGCATTCCTTGCCGAGCTGGGCCGCGACCAGGATCGAACCCGGCTGCAGGTCGGCGCTCGTCCTGGAGGCGCTGTACTGCATCGTCGACCGCTCGAACCCGACGGCGGCGAGGGCGGCCTCGACGGCCGGACCGTCGGCCTGTGCGTTCTTCTTGACCGTTGCCCTGATGGTGGCGTCGAACAACGGCTGGTTGTCCGCCGCGGAGCCCTTGAGATCGACGCGGGTCGCCGGTGGCGCCGAGGTGACCGGCGCGGTCGGCTGCATCGTCCACTCGGTCTGCACCGGCTGGGCGCCCGTGCCGAGTGCCGAGGTGCACCCCGCCAACGCGAAGGCGGCACCGACCGCGCCCGCTGCGACGACCGCTCGGATGACTCCGCGCATCAGACCCCTCTCGGCTCTCCACCCCGGGCCGGCATCGGCCCCGGTCGAGTCTACGGATGGGTGCTCAGAAGGGGATGCGAGCCGCTGCGTCCTCGTCCTCGTCCTCGTCCTCGTCGAGATCGTCGAGCTCGGCCGTGCCTCCGCCGCCCAGTTCGCCGGTCGCCGCGTCGGCGATGAGGCCGTAAGCGGTGGGCTGGCCGGCGTCGGCAGTCGTCGCCGACCCGAGGGAGAGGTTCGGCATCCAATCGGCGACGCCCGATGCGGGCGCGGCCTCGGGCGCATACGCGGCGGCGGCCGCGGTGAAGCCCTCCGGTTCCGACGGGAACTCCTCCCCCGGGGCCTGCTGCTCGCCGTCGTGCGCCCCGCCGCGCTTGGACGGCGTGCGCGCGAACCCGGTCGCCTTGCCCCAGCGCAGGTCGTGGCCGATGCCGTCCGCCGTGATCTCGACGTCGAGGCCGCTCTTGTCGCCGGCGCTCCACTCCGAGACCTTGAGCTGGCCGTTCACGATGATCGGATCGCCCTTCTTGAGCGAGGCGAACGCGTTGATCGCAAGCTCGCGGAAGCACGACACCGAGTACCACGACGTGTTCGTCGTCTCCCAGACGCCGGTCGACGTGTTGAGCCGCCTGGTCGAACTGCCCAGTCGGAAGTTCGAGACCGCGAGGTTGTTGCCCACGATCTTGAACGACGGCGGGGTGGCGACGAAGCCCTGGACGGTGATGGATGCGCTCATCGGAAATCCTTCCTGTGGTGCGCCGGGCGGCGCTTTCCGACGAGTGTCATCGGCCGCGACATCCGCTCGCACGACGAAGGCCGCGGATCGGGGACAACTCCCCCGGCCCGCGGCCTGTGTGCGGGAAGACCCGCGCGGCTACGCGACGCGCACGTACTCCGAGAAGGCCTTCCGCACCTTGTTGACCTTCGGGACGGCCACCGCGAGGCAGTAGCCCTGGCCCGGGTTCTTGGCGAAGAAGTCCTGGTGGTAGTCCTCAGCGCGGTAGAACTCGCCGAGCGGCTCGAGCGTGGTGACGATGCCGCCGTCCCAGATCTCGGCGGCACGCTCGAGCGCCGCCTCGAAGAGCTGCTTCTGCTCGTCGTCGGCGTAGAACATCGCCGAGCGGTACTGCGTGCCGACATCCGCACCCTGGCGGTTCAGCTGACGCGGGTCGTGCAGCGTGAAGAACGCGTCGAGGATGACGGAGGCCGGGATGACGCTCTCGTCGAAGGTGACGGCGACGGCCTCGGCGTGCCCGGTCGTGCCCGTGCACACGAGCTCGTAGCTCGGGGCGACGGCCGTGCCGCCCGTGTAGCCGCTCACGACGTCGCTCACGCCGTCGAGGGTGCGGTACACGGCGTCGAGGCACCAGAAACAGCCGCCTGCCAGAACGAAGGTCTGCATGGTCGTCATCCTTTCGTGGGGTGTTGTCCACAATGCCAAACCGCGGCACGCCGCGGTTAGTTCCCGGGCCGCGAACCGGCCTCGAATTACCCTCAGCCCATGCAGCTGTGGAACGACTTCGTGACCTGGATCTCCGACTCCGCGAACGAGCCCGTGATCTTCGCCGTGGCCATCCTCCTCGTCGGCATCGTGGTCTCCGGACTGCTCGCCGGCTGGATCGCCCGCGGCACCGTGCGGGGCATGCTCGCGCGCACCGAGCGGCAGCAGAAGGCGGCGGCGATCGCCGCGCTGGTGGATGCCGCGACCGAGGCCTCCGTGTGGAACAGCCTCACCCCCGCCGAGCAGGTGCTGAGCGACCGCGCAGTCGGGCAGGCCGACATCCTCGTGCGCCTGCTGCCCGTCAAGGGCGCCGCCATCGCGGCCAGCTGGGCGACGCACCAGCTCGCCGAGATGAAGCGCAACTCGGCCACGTTCGGCTATCAGCTCGACCCCGCCGTCGCCGAGTTCCGCGACCGTCTCATCGAGTGGCAGAAGCGTCCGGGCAGCGCCAAGCGGATCTTCTCGGGTGACCTCGAGCGCTGGCGCTTCGAGTCGGGCACGCCCACCGGCCAGCTCGATGCCCAGCAGGACGCCTGGGTCGCCAAGCAGCACCACGAGAAGTACACGCCCGCGCCGGCGCCGATCGACCCGCTCAGCCAGCCCACCGTGGCGATGTCGACGCTGCCGGCCGCACCGCAGTACCTCCACGAGCAGGCGGCACAGGCCGCCGAGCCCGAGCGCTACACCGCCTAGCGAATCCGGAGCACCCGGGGGCCCGTCTGCCAGACTTGCTGCATGACTGATGGGCTGATGACCGCTCGTGCGCTCGGCACCGCCGCGGGGGCATACGCGCAGGGCTTCGCCCGCGTCGCCGCGGTCACCTTCCCCATCGCCATCGCCGACCCCGCCGTCAATGCGGACCGCGTCATCGAGCAGGCGCGCCTCGCTGCTGCGCGCTCGGTCGGCGTCGCGGTGTTCACCGAGCTCTGTCTGACCGGGTACGCGATCGACGATCTGGTGCTGCAGGATGCCGTGCTCGACGGCGTCGAGGCGGCGGTGGCCCGCATCGCCGCCGCATCCACCGAGCTGCTGCCGGTGCTGGTCGTGGGCGCCCCGCTTCGCCACGGCAACCGCCTCTTCAACTGCGCGGTCGTGATCCACCGCGGCCGCGTGCTCGGCGTCGCCCCGAAGTCCTATCTGCCGACGTACCGCGAGTTCTACGAGCGCCGCTGGTACGCCCCGGGCGACGACCAGCGCGGCGGGACCGTCACCCTCGCCGGGCAGACGGTGCCGTTCGGGCCCGAACTGCTGTTCGAGGCATCCGACGTGCCGGGTCTCGTGCTGCACGCCGAGGTCTGCGAGGACATGTGGGTGCCCGTGCCGCCGAGCGCCGAGGCCGCGCTCGCCGGCGCCACCGTGCTGCTGAACCTCTCGGGCAGCCCGATCACGATCGCCCGGGCGGAGGACCGCAAGCTGCTCGCGGCGTCGGCATCGGCCCGCTGCCTCGCCGCCTACGTATATGCCGCCGCGGGCATGGGCGAGTCGAGCAACGATCTGTCGTGGGACGGCTCGACGTTCGTCTACGAGACCGGCCGGCTGCTCGCCTCGACCGAGCGCTTCCCCGACGGCCCGCGCATGTCGGTCGCCGACCTCGACGTCGAGGCGCTGCGGCAGGAACGACTGCGACAGGGCACCTTCGACGACAACCGGCGCTCGCTCGACGAGCGCGTCGCCGAGTTCCGCCGCGTCGAGTTCGAGCTGGACCCGCCGCTCACCGAGATCGGCTTCGAGCGCGCCGTCGACCGCTACCCCTTCGTGCCCGACGATCCGGCACGCCTCGCGCAGGACTGCTACGAGGCCTACAACATCCAGGTCTCGGGCCTCGAGCAGCGCCTCAACTCGATCGGCCAGCCGAAGCTCGTCATCGGCGTCTCGGGCGGCCTCGACTCGACGCATGCGCTGCTCGTGTGCGCGCAGGCGATGGACCGGCTGGGGCGGCCCCGCACCGACATCATCGCGGTCACGATGCCGGGGTTCGCGACATCCGACAACACGAAGTCCAATGCCTACGCCCTCGCCGAATCGCTCGGCGTCAGCTTCGAAGAGCTCGACATCAAACCCACGGCCGAGGAGATGTTCCGTCGCATCGGGCACCCCTACGCGGGCGGTCACCCGGTCTACGACGTGACCTTCGAGAACGTGCAGGCCGGTCTGCGCACCGACTACCTGTTCCGCATCGCGAACCAGCGCGGCGGCATCGTCGTCGGCACGGGCGACCTCTCCGAGTTCGCGCTCGGCTGGGCGACCTACGGCGTCGGCGACCAGATGTCGCACTACGCGGTCAACACCGGCGTGCCGAAGACCCTCATGCAGCACCTGATCCGCTGGGTGAGCGCCTCGGGGCTGTTCGAGTCGAGCGTGTCCGATGTCCTCGACCGCGTGCTCGCGACCGAGATCTCCCCCGAGCTGGTGCCCGTCGGCGCGGACGGCGTCGCCCAGTCGACCGAGAAGACCATCGGCCCGTACGCACTGCACGACTTCGCACTGTTCCACGTGCTGCGCCTCGGCATGCGGCCGAGCAAGATCGCCTGGCTGGCCTCGAAGGTCTGGTCGGATGCCGCGCTCGGCAGCTGGCCGGCGGGGTTCCCCGACGACGCCCACGTCGCCTACTCGGCCGACGAGATCGTGTCGTGGCTCGAGGTGTTCCTGAAGCGCTTCTTCGGCTTCGCCCAGTTCAAGCGCTCGGCGATGCCCAACGGCCCGAAGGTCGCGGCAGGCGGCTCGCTCTCGCCGCGCGGCGACTGGCGTGCGCCGTCGGACTCGTCGCCGCGCCCCTGGCTCGACGAGTTGCACGCGGCCTTCCCGCGCGACTAGGCCTGCCGGCGCGCGCGATCGCGGCGTACTGTCACCGCATGGAGACCTGGATTCTCGCGGGAGTGGCGGCGCTCATCGTCGTCGGCGGGCTCGTGGCGCTGGTCGTCTCACGCCTCCGCAACGGCCGCGGCGAGTACGACCTCGATCAGAAGGAGGTCGGAACCTACGAGGCGCTCGCCAAGAACTCGCAGCCGCCGGGCCGCTAGGCACGAGGCGTCGACGTCACGACCGCTGTTCGGCCTCGCGCGCTGAGATCGCGGCTTCGAGGGCGGACAGCGTGTCGGCACCCGCGGCGAGACGGATCGCACGCGGTCGCGACGCCAGGAAGACCTCGAACTCCCGGACGATCGCGGTCATCTCGGCCTGGAGCTCGCCATGCCGGTCGATGCCGGCCTCTGCCGCGCGATCGGCGAAGCGCCGCTGCGCGGTCGCCGGGTCGATCGTCAGCGCGGTCTCGATGAAGAGGGCTCCGCGCGTCGAGGCCGCGGCCTCGAGCCGGTCGATGAAGTCGGGGCGGCGCAGGTACTGCGGGACGACGACATCCCGCCCCGCCCGCAGGTGCACCGCGACACCCGCGACCGCGATGTCGCGCGCGGCGAGGCCGGCAGCAGACAGGTCGTCGCGCCAGCCGCCGAGCGTCGCGCGGATGGCGTCGACGTCGAGGCACCACGGCAGCCCGCCGGCGTGCCGTTCGCACCAGTCGCGGGCCAGGGTCGACTTGCCGCTCGCGGGAACGCCGTTGATCAGGATCAGTCGCGATGCCATCGCCTCATCGTCCCGCACAAGGGCCTGGCCCGGGCGGATGCGACACCACAGAATGAGTGCATGAGCCGCACCGAGAAGAAGAAGTTCTCCGACCTGTCCACGCCCGCGCAGGTCGGAACCGTGCTGCTGGGCATCGCGCAGGTCTCGTTCGCGGCGCTCGCGTTCGTCGACCTCGCCGGTCGACCGGCTGAGGAGATCAAGGGACCCAAGCCGCTGTGGATCCCCGTGATCCTTGTCAACTGGGTCGGCCCGGCGACGTACTTCCTCGCCGGCCGCAAGCGCTGAAAGCACCGCACAAGGCGCTGACCTCCTGCTGATCCGCGAATGTCGGTGGTGCGGCGAAGACTCTGCGCATGAAACGCTGCTATCGCTGCCAAGAGCTCAAGTCGGCGTCGGACTACAACCGATCCGCGAAGACCGACGACGGTCTCTACAGCTATTGCCGCGACTGCCAGAAAGCGCACTACGAGAGCAATAAGCCGCGTCATCGGCGCAATGTCCGCCGAGTGACAGTCGAACGACTGAAACGCGATCGCATCGTCATCGCCGAGGCACTGAGCGGCGGCTGCGTCGATTGCGGGTTCTCGGACATTCGAGCCCTTGACTTCGATCACGTGCGAGGCGAGAAAGTGGCGAATGTGGGCGCGCTGGTGAGGTTGGGCCGGCCGATCGAGGTCATCGTCGCAGAAATCGCGAAGTGCGAGGTGCGCTGCCGCAACTGCCATGCGATCGTGACGTCTCAACGTCGCGCAGGGGATTGGCACGATGACTACCTCTGAGCCACCGAGCAAGACATGCGGCAGATGTCATCAGACGAAGCCCGTCGCCGAATTCAATCTGTCGTCGCGAAACAAGGACGGTCGGCAATACATGTGCCGCACGTGTCAGAAGGTCCACTACCGCAAGAACGCCGCACGCCATGGACAGAACGTGCGGAGGTCGGCGCGGCTACGTCTTCAGCGATACCGCGCCGTTCTACACGAGGCGCTCAGCGAAGGATGCATCGATTGCGGATTCCGAGATGTACGTGCCCTCGAGTTCGACCATGTCCGCGGCGAGAAGGTGGCGAATGTCAGCAAGCTGGTGCGGCACGGCTGTTCGCTGGAAGTGGTGCTCGCCGAGATCGCCAAATGCGAAGTGCGATGCAAGAACTGCCACGCGATCGCGACCGCCAATCGCCGCGAAAGCGACTGGCGCTTCGACTATCTGTGAAGAGCCCCCGGCGAGACTCGAACTCGCGACAAAAGGATTAGAAAGCCTCTGCTCTATCCGCTGAGCTACGGGGGCGGACTCCCCCAAGTTTAGCGAAGCCCCTCAGAGCGCCTTCGCCGCCGCGACGAGCACCTGGTTGACCGTCGGCACGCCCTCGGCCCGGAACACCTCGGCACCCAATGCGTCCGAGATGACGACGGTCGGGGTCGAGCGGATGCCGGCGGCCTCGGCATCCGCCTCGAACCGCACCACGTCCTTCTCGACGACCGAGGCGCCGGGGATCAGCCGCTCCGCCTCCACCAGCACGGCGCGCGTCGCCATGCACGGCCCGCAGAACGCCGATGTGTACAGGGTCAACTCCACCGACCCAGCCTAAGCAGAGGGCGCGCAATAGGATCGGAGCATGTCTCTCGGCTCTGATCGTCTCGTCTGGATCGACTGCGAAATGACGGGCCTCGACCCCGACAAGGACGAACTGGTCGAGATCGCGGTCGTGATCACCGACTCCGACCTGAAGCCGGTCGCCGAGGGCATCGACATCGTGATCAAGGCGAGCGACGAGGCGATCGCGGGCATGAACGACTTCGTCCGCAACATGCACACGACGAGCGGTCTGATCACCGAGATCCCGCACGGCAAGAGTCTCGCCGAGGCCGAGTACGAGGTGATGGAGTATGTGCTCGCCCATGTGCCCGACGAGGGCAAGACGCCGCTCGCCGGCAACACCATCGGCACCGACCGCACCTTCATCGCGAAGTTCATGCCGCGCCTCGACGCGCACCTGCACTACCGCTCGGTCGACGTGAGCTCCATCAAGGAGCTGAGCCGCCGCTGGTTCCCGCGCGTGTACTTCCAGGCACCGGAGAAGGCGGGCGGGCACCGTGCCCTCGCCGACATCCTCGAATCGATCCGCGAGCTCGACTACTACCGCAAGGCGGTCTTCGTCGCGGCCCCCGGCCCGAGTTCCGAAGAGGCCCAGTCCGTGGCGGCCGCCGTCGTGGACGAATGGGCCCCGCGGATGTAATACACTGAGAGGGTTGCCCGCTCTGATCCGAGTGAGGTCGCATGGTGGTCGTAGCTCAGTCGGTAGAGCACCTGGTTGTGGTCCAGGGGGTCGCGGGTTCAATCCCCGTCGATCACCCCAAATCTGTCAAAACCCCCTTCTTCGCGAAGGGGGTTTCGCATGTACGCCGATCGATCTGACGCAGGGCGCAGGTTGGCGCGGTTCGTCCTCGAGCAGCTGCCCGGCATCGAGACCGAGGATGTCGCGGTGCTCGGCCTGCCGCGCGGCGGCGTCCCCGTCGCCGCCGAGGTCGCGACCGCGCTCCATGCCCCGCTCGATGTGGTCGTCGCGCGCAAGCTCGGCGTGCCCGGCTCCCCCGAGGTCGCGATGGGCGCGATCGCCTCGGTCGGCGGCGAGCTCGCCGTTGCGGTCAACGACGAGGTCCGCGCACTAGTCGACCGACGAGACGGCGCGGATGCCTGGGCCGCCGCCCTCGCCCGGGAGCAGGCCGAGCTGGCCCGCCGGGCCTCCGCCTACCGTGGCGCTCGCGCACCGCTGACCCTCGCGGGCCGCACCGTGCTGCTCGTCGACGACGGCATCGCCACCGGCGCCACGATGCGCGCCGCGGCGGCGGCCGCACGTCAGCTGAAGCCGGCACGGCTGATCGCCGCCGTGCCGGTCGCACTCGGCGGCCTGGACACCGGGGTCGAGGCATCCGTCGACGCGCTGATCTGCCCGTGGTTCGCGACGACGTTCCTCGGCGTCGGGCAGGCCTATCGCGATTTCGGCCAGACCCCGGACGGCGAGGTGCGGCGCCTGCTCGAAACCCGGTGAACCGGGCCGTTCGGCCCCTATCGGCGGGGAACCCCGCGGCGTAGCCTGTGCTGTGCAAGGACGCACACCCCGACGCGTCCGTCCTTGCGACAGCGTTCCCGCCGCCCCGGAGCGCGTCTCGCCTTCTCATCGAATCATCGAAGAGGTGATGCCTGTGTTGATGTTGGAGCAGTCCCGTCGCCGCACGGCCGAGGTGCTCGGAACCCACGGCAGTGTCGTCGCCGTGGTCCGCGTGCCCGACGAGGGCCGTGGCGACACGTCCGGCGTCTCGCCGCACGAGGTCGAGCTCGTCGCACGCGAGGTCGACCTGGACACCTGCGCGCTCTACCGCGGCACGACGAGGCTCGGGTGGATCCGCCGCGACGGGCACTACTACCTGGCGCTCGTCGGCGAACCCGGCCATCCGCACGAGTGCGGGCACGCCCTGCTGTGGGACGAGGCCGCCGCGATGCTGCTCACCGCCGCGTAATCTGCAGCATGTGCTGCAGCTGACCACCGAGGAGTTCGAGAAGCTCGTCGTCGACGAACTGGACCTCCTGCCCGACGACATGGTCGACGGCCTCGAGAACGTCGTGTTCCTCGTCGAGGACCGGCCGGAGGACGGTTCGCTCGATCTCTTCGGCCTCTACGACGGCGTCGACCTGACCGAGCGCGACCGCTACGGCTTCGGCGAGCTGCCCGACCGCATCATCGTGTACCGCGAACCGCACCTCGCGGCGTGCGAGACCCTCGACGAGCTGCGCGACGAGGTGCACACGACGCTCGTGCACGAGATCGCGCACTTCTACGGCATCGACGACGAGGAGCTGCACCGCCTGGGGTGGGAGTGAGGCGCGGGATGCCGCCCGCCCGCACCGTTTTCTCGCGGCTCCGCGATGAGTCCCGGCGGCTCCCCCGGTATGTACTCATGAGTTCGCCGGATCGACCGGGGAACCGTGAGCGAGAGAGCACCTCATGACCGACATCCGCACCTCCGAAGACAATGATCTCGGCCGCGCCGATCGCAGCGCCGACGAAGTCGCGATCGACGCGGTCCTCGACGCGTCGTACCGCGCCTGGGCCGCCGGCGACGCGACCGGTATGGTCGCCGACTACACGCCCGACGCAACTGCGATCATGCCGGGATCGTTCCGCGACGGCCGGGACGCGATCCGGCAGAGCATGGCGCACGGCTTCGCCGGACCGCTCGCCGGCACCACGACCGCGAACAGGCGCCTCGGCCTGCGCTTCCTCGGCTCCGACGCCGCTATCGTCGTCACCGAATCCGGCATCCTCTTTCCGGGGCAGGCCGAGGTTCCCGAGACGGGCAGGGTGCATGCGACGTGGGTCCTCGAGAGGCGGAAGGGCCGCTGGGCGATCGCGGCGTATCACAACAGCCCGGTGCAGGCAGGATGACGGAGGCCGACGCGGCTTTCGATCATCGCCTCGCGCCGTTCCGAGGTGAGCTGATCGCCTACTGCTATCGCATGCTCGGCTCGGCGCACGACGCCGAGGACCTCGTGCAGGACACCTATCTGCGGGCCTGGCGGGCGCGCGACTCCTACGACGCGTCACGCGCCTCGCTGCGCACCTGGCTGTACCGGATCGCGACCAACGTCTGCCTCTCGGCGCTCGAGGGGCGTGCCCGACGGCCCCTTCCTTCCGGGCTCGTCGGAGCCGTCGCCGCCGATGCGCCGTTCACGCCCGGCTTCGAGGTGCCATGGCTGCAGCCGCTGCCCGACGCGATGCTCGCCGCACCGGACCCGGCGGTCGCCGCCGTCGACCGGGGCACGCTGCGACTGGCGTTCGCGGCGGCGCTGCAGCACCTGTCCGCCAAGGAACGTGCGGCGCTCGTGCTGCGCGAGGTGCTCGACTTCTCCGCAACCGAGGCGTCAGGCATCCTCGGCATCACGGTCGCCGCCGTGAACAGCGCACTGCAGCGCGCACGCGCGCGGCTGCGCGGGCTCGATGTGACAACGACCGACGCGACCGAACCCAGCGACGCCGAGCAGCGCGCGCGGCTCGATCGCTACATGGCGGCGTTCCTGCGCGCCGACGTCGAGGCGCTCACACGGCTGCTGGCCGACGACGTGCTCATGGAGATGCCGCCGATGCTCAACTGGTTCACGGGGCCCGCGAACTACGCGGCGTTCATGCGCTGGGTGTTCGAGGCGAACGGCACGGACTGGCGGCTCGTGCCGGTGGCGGCCAACGGGCAGCCGGGCTTCGCGGCATACAACCGTGTGGGCGACGAGTACCGCCTGCACACCCTGCAGATCTTCTCGGTGACCTCTCGCGGCATCAGCCGGAACTCGGTGTTCCAGAACGACGAGGTGTTCACGTCGTTCGGCCTCGCGCCGGTGCTCGACGACGCGGCTCAGACGTTCGAGTCCTGCTCGTCGACCTCGATCGAGTCGCTGCCGGACGCGTCCCACTTGTAACTGACGAAGAGCGTGTCGCCGACCTGCTTCGACGCGGACGCGACGTAGCGCAGCTCCGACGGCAGGCCTTCGACCGCGACGTAGGCGGTGATGACCTTCTCGTAGTCGCCGTCGATGTACAGCCGGTGCTGGGTGGTGCCCTGAAGGGGGCCATCGAGGAATTCGGTGACGTACTCCTTCGAGCCTTCTGCGGTGCTCATGGCGCGAATCTAGACCCTGATCAGCGCGCGGGGCTAGGGGTCGACGTGCCGTCGAGCACCAGGTCGGCGAGGGCGAGCGGGCGCTGGGTGCGCACGAACTCGGCGAACTGCTCGTCCCACATGTCCCAGTGCGCGTCGAAGGCACCGCGGTCGCGCGCGAGGGCCCGACGCTTGCGCACGCCGTCGTCGGCGGTGAGCCACACGCGCAGGTCGGCGTGCGGGGCCGACGCGCGCGAGAGCGCCCCGCAGCCCTCGACGATGAGGGGGTGGTCGGCGCCGACCCGATGCCATTCGCCCGGATGCCCCGCCGCCCAGTTCCAGGTGCGCCAGCGCCCGGTGCCGGTGGCGTGCAGCGACGCGAGGAGCTCGTGGGCGACCTGACGGCTGCCGGCCGCCAGACCGCCCCAGCCCGGGTACAGGGAATCGAGCCGCACGAGCTGCGGCACGGCTTCCCGGCCCTCCCCCACCTCACGGCCTGTGATCGGCCAGCGCCGCACGAGCTCGTCCGCGAGCGTCGACTTGCCCGCACCGCTCGGACCGTCGATCAGCACGACGGGCGCGGGCGAGTCGAGCCCTGCGACCGCCTCGAGCACGCGAACGACGAGGCCGTCGCTCACGACCACACCCAGTGCAGGGTGCCGATGGCCAGGCCGATGCCGAGGCCGGTCGCGGCGACCGCCGCCGCGGTCGCGATGAGCCAGGCATCCCGCGCTCCGAACGTCGACGCGCGCGCCCACGTGCGTGACCCCCGATCGGTGCCGTGAGCGCCGAACCCCCGCGCCTCCATCGCGGTGGCGAGCTTCGTGCCGCGGCGGATCGCCAGCACGAGCACGGCGAACGACATGCCGAGGAACCGCTTCACCGCCCAGACGTCGCCGAGGCCGCGAGCCCGGCGCGCGAGCGTCATCTGTCGCCAGTCGGCGATCAGCAGGCCGACGAGCCGCTGGGCAGCGAGGGTGCCGAGCACGAAGTCGGCGGGCAGATGGACGCGCTGGGCGAGCCCGTCGGCGAGCTCGGTGGCGTCGACCCCGCGGAACAGCACGATGCTGGGGATGCCGATCGCCAGCGCCCGCAGCGAGATCGCCAGCGCGAGCCCGATCGAGCCGGCCGTGATGTGCACGAGCCAGAACGAGGCGTACTCGCGGCCCGAGGGCGTGCCGTAGAGCAGCATGCCGACACCGGCGAGGGGCGCGGCGATCAGAAGCGGCCAGGCGCTCCGCCACAGCGCACCCACGGTGAGCCCGGCCGCGAACAGCAGCGCGAGCTCGGTGACGAGGATGACCGTGCTGCTCGCCCAGTCGAGCGTGAGCAGCAGCGGGGTCGTCACGACGACCGCTGCGGCGAGCCGGGTGACGGGGTTGGCGCGGCCGACGAGCCTCATGCCGCGACCTCCGCCGCGATGTGGAGACCGGCCTCGTCGAGCCGCAGCACCCGGTCGCCGAAGGCGCGGACGAAGTCGGCGTCGTGGCTCACCGAGACGAGAGCCGAGCCGCCGGCGACGAGCTCGCGCAGCAGCCGGACCAGTTCGAGCCACGTCGCGCGATCCTGACCGAACGTCGGCTCGTCGAGCACGAGCACGGGCGGCCGCGCCGCGAGCACGCCGGCGACCGAGAGACGGCGCTTCTCGCCGCCCGAGAGCGTGAACGGGTTCGCGTGCGCGAGGTGCCCGAGGTGCAGGCGGTCGAGCAGCTCGTCGATGCGGGCGTCGGCCTCGGCCCGCGACGCCCTGAGGGCGCGCAGGCCCACTCCGATCTCGTCGCGCACCGTGCGGGCCACGAGGGTGTGCTCGGGTTCCTGGAACACCGTGCCGATGCGGGTCAGCAGCTGGGTCGAGCGCCAGCGGTGCGGCTCGGGCACGAGGCCGCGGGCGAGTGCCGGGGATGCCTCGACCCGCCCGGCGAGCGGCGCCAGCAGCCCCCCGAGGGTCAGGGCCAGGGTCGACTTGCCCACGCCGTTGCGGCCGGTGATGACCGTCGAGGCTCCGGCCGGGATGTCGAACGAGAGCCCCGCGCGCACGGGCTCGCCGCGCCGCTCGCGCCCGACCGCAAGGCCAGCGGCGGTGAGGACGGGTTCGGAACGCGCCGCCGCCGAGCCGAGCTCACCGTCGAAGAGCGGGAGCGCGGCGTCCGGCAGCCAGACCCCCGCCGTCTCGAGGGCCGCGCGCTGCTGCGCGAACACCGCATCGGGGGCACCGTCGGCGAGCAGCCGGCCGTCGTGGTCGAGCACGACCACGCGGTCGACGAGGTCGACCCACGTCGAGACGCGGTGCTCGACGACGACGAGCGTCGCGCCCGTGCGCTCGAGCGCACGGCCCACGGCGGCGCGCACCTCGGCGACGCCCTCGGGGTCGAGGTTCGCGGTCGGCTCGTCGAGCAGCAGCAGGCCGGGTCGCATCGCGAGCACACCGGCGATCGCGAGGCGCTGACGCTGGCCGCCCGAGAGCCGTGCGGTCGGGTGCGCGAGCGGGACATCCAGCCCGACGGCATCGAGCGCCTCGGCGACGCGCGGCCAGATCTCGGCCCGCGGCACGCCGAGGTTCTCGCAACCGAAGGCGACGTCGTCGCCGACGCGGGCGAGCACGGCCTGCGCGTCGGGGTCCTGCAGCACGAGACCGGCGCGACCGCGGGCGGCAGCGGCCGGGCGGCCGTCCAGGCCGAGCGAGCCGTGCTGCTCGCCCTCTTCCTCGCCGCCCACGACGCCCGCGAGCGCCGCGAGCAGCGTCGACTTGCCCGCCCCGGACGGCCCGAGCAGCAGCACGCGCTCCCCCGGCTCGATCACCAGATCGAGCCCGTCGAGGGCCCAGCGCAGCCGCCCGGTGTGCCGCCAGCCCCAGCCGCGCGCCTCGACGCGGGCGGGGCGCATCGTGTCGCCCGTGATCAGACCCTGGCCTTCTCGCGGCGCCCCGCCGCGAAGCGGTCGAGCACGCCCGTGGCGGCGAGCGCCTTCACGAGCAGCCAGCCGACGACGCCGGCCAGGATCGCGCCGGAGACGGCCGAGCTCACGAGGTAGATCGTGTTGAACGCGATCGACTTCTGCGCGTTGCCGAAGACGGCGAGCTCGAGCGCCCACTCGCCGAAGCCGCCCGCGGCGCCCGCGAGCATCGCGACGCCCAGGTTGAACCGGCGGTACAGGAACAGGGCGAAGACGAGCTCGATCATGGCGCCCTGCGCGAGGCCCGAGTAGACCGTGGTGATGCCCCACTGGTTCCCGATCGCCATCTCGACGACCGCGGCGAGCAGCTCGACGAAGAGCGCCGCACCCGGCTTGCGGATCACGAGAGCGCCCACGACGCCCGCGATGAGCCAGCCGCCGTTGGCGACGCCGCCGAGGCCCGGCGTCACGGCATCGGCCGCGCCGAACCACGCGGCACCCGGCGTGTCCCACAGCCAGTAGACGACGCCGAGGGCGATGCCCAGCACCGCGGCGACGATGATGTCGACGGGGCGCCAGCGGCGCCTCCGCACCGGGGCCGCGGCATCCCGCACTGAATCGATGGTGGCGTGCACTCGTTCTTCCCTTCTCTCGGTGACGAGGGCACGGGAAAAGAGAATCTGCCTCCCTGCGCCGGCATGACCCGGATCAGGTTCGACGGTCGAAGGTTGAGAACCTTCCTCTCAGCCCGGCTCACCGGACTCCCGTGTACTGCGCCCAATCATAGACTGGGCGCGTGTCTCCGTTCGCCCCGCTCATCGGGGTCGCCATCGCGTTCGTCGTGCTGCTGCGCGTGCTGATCTGGAAGCAGCGTCGCGAAGGGAAGAACCGCCGGCGCTGAGCCGGGCAGCGGCTACTTGCGGCGCTTGCGCGCCCACGCGAGCTGCGCGAAGGCCGCGCCGCACGCCGCGACGAACGGCGTCGCCACCACGAGCAGCGCGATCGGGTTCGCCTCGAAGCGCAGGCCGCGGATGTCGCGCACATAGGCACCGAGCGGGATGGACGCCGCGAAGCCGCCGCCCCCGCTGCCCTCGCCCTCGCCGCTGACCTGCTGGTCGCTCTCGCGCCCGGCACCGCCGTTGCCGCGCCCCTCGCCCCCGCCGAAGCCGTGCACGGTCAACGCCACGGGGACGATGTGGATGCCGTTCAGCTCGGTCGGCTCGCCGTAAGCGGACGTGACGCCGACGCCCTTGACGATCTCAGCAATTCTCTCCACCACGGTGCTCATGCGGCCAGGCTACGTGGCGACTCGGCGACGTGCCAGGGTCTTGTCAGGCCAGGCACGACACGCGTGCGAAGATCGTCCGATGCCCGCCCTCCGCCTCACGCGCCTGCTCGGCGACGCGTTCCTGGGCGCGCTGGCCCTCGCGATCGGCGCGCTGCTGCTCTGGCACCGCGCGATCCCCGACACGGGCGGCGTGATGGGGCTCGTCGAGTCGGTGCTGCCCTGGTTCGGGCTGCCCGTCGTGGTGCTGGGCATCGTGGGCATCGCGCGGCGCTCGGCCTTCATCGGCATCGGCGTCATGGCATCCGTCGTCATCTGGCTCGCGGTCTTCCTGCCGCGCATCGTGCCGCACGCAGCGGACGGCACGCCGGAGTTCACCGTGGTCAGCCAGAACATCAATGCCGACAACACCGACCCGCGGCGCACCATCGAGGCGCTCGAGGCGCAGCACCCGCAGGTCATCGCGCTGCAGGAGCTGACGGCGAGCTCGGCGCAGATCGCCTCGGCGACCCTCGACGCGCGCTACCCGCACCACTACCTCGTCGGCACGGTCGGGGTGTGGAGCACGCTGCCGTTGGCGCACGAGCAGTCGCTCACCCTGGGCCTCGGCTGGAAGCGCGCACTGCGTGTGGACGTGCAGACGGGCGCCGGTGACATCCGCCTCTACGCGCTGCATGCCGCCTCGCTGCGCCCGGGCGAGTTCGTGCAGCGCGACACCATGCTGCGCACGCTCGCCTCGACGCTGCGGGCGGACGGCTCGAAGCGGCTCATCGCCGTCGGCGACTTCAATGCCGCCTCGACCGACCGCGCCTTCACCCAGCTGCTGAACACGGTGCACGAACCCGACCTGACGGGCTGGGGCTTCGGCTTCACCTGGCCGGCGACGCTGCCGATCGCCCGCGTCGACCACGTGCTCGAACGCGGGCTGGACGTCGTCGAGAACCGCACGCTTCCCGGCAGCGGCAGCGACCACCGCGCGGTCGAGGCCGGCGTGCGCTGACCCCGCCTGCTCAGCCGCGATAGTGGTCGCTGTCGCCGACCTGGCGCGGCTTCGTGCCGAGCAGGGACGCGGGGGCGAGGATGCCGGCGCCGAACTTCGCCGCGATGCCGTCGACGGCGCGCTCGGTGTCGCGCCAAGTCTCGTCCGGGTCCCACAGGGCGGGCTGGCCGATCTCGGCCTCGAGCTGGTCGAGCCGCACGCCGATGAGCCGGATCGGCGCCCGATCGCCCCACACCTCGTCGAGCAGCCCCGCCGCTTCCTCGTAGATGCGCTTGCCGACCGACGTCGACTCGGGCAGCGTGCGCGAGCGCGTGATCGTGCGGAAGTCCGAATAGCGCAGCTTGAGGCTGACGGTGCGGCCCGCGAGCGCCGCCTGCCGCAGCCGCTCGGCCGCGCGCGATGCCAGGCGCAGCAGCTCGCGCCGCAGCACGGCGGGGTCGGTGACGTCGAACTCGAAGGTCTCTTCGTGGCCGATCGACTTCTCGACGCGCACCGTCTCGACGTCGCGCACGTCGATGCCGTTCGCGAGCTGCCACAGCCGCAGACCGCCGACGCCGAGGCGGCGCTCGAGCAGTTCGCGCGGTGCGGCGGCGATGTCGGCGACGGTGCGCAGGCCGAGGTTGTTGAGCGAGGTCTGCGTCGCGGGCCCCACGCCCCACAGCGCCCCGACCGGCAGCGGGTGCAGGAACGCGAGCGTCTCAGCGACGGGGACGACGAGCAGCCCGTCGGGTTTGGCCCGACCCGAGGCGAGCTTGGCCACGAATTTGGTGCCGGCGACGCCGACAGAGGCCGGCAGCCCCGTCTCGTGCCGCACCCACTCGCGCAGCTGCGCCGCGATGTGCGCGGGGCTGCCGAGCAGCTTCCGCGCACCCGAGACGTCGAGGAACGCCTCGTCGATCGACACGGGTTCGACGAGCGGGGTCGCGCGCCGGAAGATCTGCATGACCCGCTGCGAGAGCTCGGCGTAGCGTTCCATGCGGGGGTTCACCACGATCGCGTCGGGGCACAGCCGCAGCGCCTGCGCGACGGGCTGCGCCGAGCGCACGCCGAACCTCCGCGCCTCGTACGACGCGCTCGAGACGACCGAGCGACCCGTGGCGTGGCCCACGATGAGCGGCTTGCCACGCAGCTCGGGCCGGTCGAGCACCTCGACCGAGGCGTAGAAGGCGTCCATGTCGACGTGCAGGATGTTCGCGCCGGTGTCGTCGACGGGGCCGCGCGTCACCACGCGATCGCTGCCGTCAGACCTGCCCATGGCATCCATTGTCCCGCCGACCACTGACATCCGGCATCGGATCCGCCACCCGGTCGAAACGATTCGATCAGTGTGTCTAGGCTGGATGCCATGGACTACCGCTACCTCGGCAACTCCGGGCTCAAGATCTCGGAGATCATCTACGGCAACTGGCTCACCCACGCCTCTCAGGTCGACGACGACACCGCGAGCAAGAGCATCCACGCGGCGCTCGACGCGGGCATCTCGAGCTTCGACACCGCCGACGCCTACGCCAACACCGCGGCGGAGGTCGTGCTCGGCGACGCGCTCAAGGGCGAGCGTCGCGAGAGCCTCGAGATCTTCACCAAGGTGTACTGGCCGACCGGCCCGCGCGGCAAGAACGACACCGGCCTCTCGCGCAAGCACATCATGGAGTCGATCAACGGCTCGCTCACCCGCCTCGGCACCGACTACGTCGACCTCTATCAGGCGCACCGCTTCGACTACGAGACCCCGATCGAAGAGACCATGCAGGCCTTCGCGGACATCGTGCGCCAGGGCAAGGCCCTCTACATCGGCGTCAGCGAATGGAACGCCGACCAGATCCGCGCGGGCCACAAGCTCGCCAGGGAACTGGGCTTCCAGCTCGTCTCGAACCAGCCGCAGTACAACCTGCTCTGGCGCGTCATCGAGCAGGAGGTCGTCCCGACCTCGGAAGAGCTCGGCCTCTCGCAGATCGTCTTCTCGCCGATCGCGCAGGGCATCCTCACCGGCAAGTACCTGCCCGGTCAGCCCGCGCCCGAGGGCTCGCGCGCGACCGATGAGAAGGGCGGCAAGGACATGATCGCGCGCTGGATGCGCGACGACATCCTCACGGCCGTCCAGGGCCTGAAGCCCATCGCGGACGAGCTCGGCCTCACGCAGGCGCAGCTCGCCGTCGCGTGGGTGCTGCAGAACCCGAACATCGCGGGCGCGATCGTGGGCGCGAGCCGCCCCGAGCAGATCGCGTCGAATGCCGCGGCCGCGGGCGTGAAGCTCGAGGATTCCGTGCTGGCGCAGATCGAGTCGGTCATCGGCGGCCTCGCCGAGACCGACCCGACCCTCACGCAGTCGCCCGCGACGCGCGTCGCGTAACGCCGGCTCGCCCCGAGAAGGCCGCCCTTCGGGGCGGCCTTCTTCGTCTCGCCGGGCAGGCGCGGGCGGTCGCACTTTGTGCGTCCTCGGGCACGGCGGGTACTATCTACCCCCATTAGGGGCACAGCCCTGCGGCCCGGCCGCAGGGCACGCCCGAAAGCCCCGGAGGAACCGTGACGGACACCACGCCCATGACCCACACGCCCCACATCGAAGCCACCGTCGTGCGCAGCGCCGAAGGCCCGTTCATCGGGCACATCTCGGTCGACGGCTCGATCACGACGATCGAGGGCCGCACCGAGGACGGCGTGCGCCGCGACATCGTCCGCGCCGTCGCCGGCGTCGCACAGCGGCTGTCGCAGCCGGTGCGGCTCGTCGCGCGCGACAGCCTCGGCGTGCAGGAGGTCAAGGTCTCCCCCGACGGCTACACCGAGGCGCTCACCCCCGTGACGCCGGCGACCGGCAACACGATCGACGCCCCGACCCCCGCCGAGCCGGCGCCCACCGAGGCGCTCGACTTCGACGCGATCCTCGGAATCGGCGGTGCACACAACCCCGGCCAGGTGCCGGCCGAAGACGACGCCACCGCCACCCAGCCGGCTCGCCGCGCCGCGGCGGTGCCCGAGCTCGACTACCTCTTCCAAGAGACACCTGCGCAGCAGCCGGATGTCGCGCCGGCCGCCCCGGCCGCGGCCCCCGTGGTCGCCCCGCAGCCCGCCGTGCGCCCGGTCGTGACGCTGCCCGTCGCGCAGCCCGTCACCGCGGCGCCGGTCGCCCCGGTGACGCCCATCGTCCCGGTGCAGCCGATCGCCGCCGTGCCGGCACCCCCCGTGCAGTCGGCGCCGGCCGCTCCCGAGAGCCCGGTTGCGGCCACCGGCAACGGCGGCCTCGAGCCCCTCGAGTTCGTCGACCCGCTCGCGCCCGTCGATGAGCACCCGCCGACCCTCGACGACTTCATGGCGCAGCGCCCGACGGCGCCCATCGCGCCGGCGGAGTACGGCTGGCAGGGCGCGGTGCGCAAGGCATCCTTCGGGCTCGTCAACCCGGTTCCCGGCGACGCCGAGCTCGAGCGCCGCCGCGACGTGGCCGCCGTGCAGCGCAGCTTCGCCGGCCCGCGCACGATCGTGGTCATCAACCCCAAGGGCGGCGCGCACAAGACGACCGCGACGATGCTGCTCGCGGCGACCTTCGGCGAGCAGCGCGGCGGCTACACCCTCGCCTGGGACAACAACGAGACGCGCGGCACTCTGGGCTGGCGCGCGCGCCCCGCCGACCACCACCGCACGGCGCTCAGCCTGCTGCGCGACGCGGACCGGTTCAGCGCAGCCGGCACGGCCAGCATCGGCGACCTCGACGAGTACGTGCGCGCACAGGGCTCGGCGCAGTTCGACGTGCTCGCCTCCGACGAGGACCCGAACGCCACCGAGCTGATCGACGCGGCGGCGTTCGACAAACTGCACGCGACCCTGCAGCGCTTCTACCGCCTGATCGTCGTCGACACGGGCAACAACATGCGCGCCGAGAACTGGCAGGCCGCGGTCGCCGCGGCCGATCAGCTCGTCATCATCTCCACGGTCCGCGAGGACACCGCCGCGAGCGCCGCATGGCTCGTCGACGGCCTGCGCGAGAAGGGCTTCGGCGACAAGGTCGCGAACGCGGTCACGGTGCTCTCGGCGACGTCCGAGGCCCCGGACCCGCAGCTCGCCCGTCGTCTGCGCGGCCACTTCGGCTCGCTCACACGCGCTGTGCTCGACGTGCCGCACGACCCCTCGCTCGTCGACGGCGGCGCGATCACCTTCGAGCTGCTCTCGCGCCGCACGCGCGAGGCGTGGCTGAAGGTCGCCGCGACCGTCGCCCAGGGGCTGTAGGCGGGGCCTCGGTCTCCGTTCGCTTCGCTCAGTCGACCAGCGGGGTTTGCCGCTCAGTCGACCAGCGGGGGCCGGAGGGCCAGGATGGAGACATGGCTCGAATCGCGATCATCGGCGCACACGGCAAGGTCGGGCAGCAGCTCATGCGCGAGCTGTACGACAACGGCGACGACTTCGTCGGCGTGGCCCGCGGTGAAGAGGCGGCGGAGGACATCTTCCGGCTCGGCGGCGAGGGCGTGACGCTCGACCTCGAGGCGACGGATGCCGCAGCCGTGGCATCCGCCATCGCGGGGTGCGACGCCGTGGTCTTCACGGCCGGAGCGGGCGCCGACAGCGGTGTGGAGCGCAAGCGCACGGTCGACTACGGCGCGGCGGTGCTGACGATCGAGGCCGCGCAGGCCGCAGGCATCCGCCGGTTCGTCATGATCTCGGCGTCGGGGGTCGACGACCCGGGCACCGCGACCGTCGTGCCCGACCCGCAGTGGGCGGCGTATGTCGCGGCGAAGCGCGACGCCGACGCAGCGCTGCGCGACTCGGGCCTCGACTGGACGATCCTGCGGCCCGTCGCGCTCACGAACGACGACGGGACGGGCGAGATCGAGATGCCGCCGTTCGGGGAGCGCGCGTCCGGCAGCGTCTCGCGTGCGGACGTCGCGGCGACCGTCATCGCGGTGCTCGAGAACCCGGGCACGATCGGCGGACAATGGGAGCTGAGCAGCGGTTCGACGCCCATTGCCGAGGCCGTCGCCCGGCTAGTCTGATCGCATGACGTCGGCCGACAAGCCGTGGCTCGCGCACTACGCCCCGGGCGTGGTCGCCGAGATCGCGCCCGTGACAGACTCCCTGCCCCGCCTCATCGCCCGCACCGTCGCGGACTTCCCCCACGCGATCGCCCTCGACTTCCTCGGCGCGACGACGACCTACGCGAGACTCGGCGAGCTCATCGACCGCGCCGCCGAGGGCCTGCGCCGCCACGGCATCAAGCGCGGCGACCGCGTCGCGCTCGTGCTGCCGAACTGCCCCGAGCACATCGTCGCGTTCTACGCCGTGCAGCGCCTCGGCGGCGTGGTGGTCGAGCACAACCCGCTCTACACCGAGCGCGAGCTGCGCCATCAGTTCGAGGACCACGGCGCCCGCTTCGCGATCGTGTGGCAGAAGATGGCGCAGAAGATCCTCGACCTGCCGGCCGACCTCGGCGTCGACACCGTCATCGCGGTCGACATCGCGCAGGGCCTGCCCGCGTCCAAGCGCCTCGCGATGAAGCTGCCGGTGAAGGCCGCGCGCGAGGCCCGCGAGAAGATGTGGGGGCCGCTGCCCAAGGGGGCGATCGCGTGGGCATCGCTGCTGAAGTCGCCGCGCATCGCCGACACGCAGCCGCGGCCCGAGGCATCCGACCTCGCCGTCATCCAGTACACGAGCGGCACGACCGGCACCCCCAAGGGCGCGATGCTCACGCACGCGAACCTGATCTCGAACACCCTGCAGTGCCAGGCGTGGATCCCCGACGTGAAGCGCGGCAACGACGTCGTCGTCTATGCGATGCTGCCCGTCTTCCACGCCTACGGCCTGACCCTCGGCCTCACCTTCGCGATGTCGATGGGCGCGCGGCTCATGGTGTTCCCGAGCTTCGACCCCGACCAGGTGCTCGCCGCCACCAGGAAGCACCCCGCGACCTTCCTGCCCGCGGTGCCCCCGATCATCGACCGGCTGCTGAAGCGGTCGGCGGAGACCGGCATTCCCCTCACCGGCATCGAGATCGGCGTGTCGGGCGGGATGTCCCTCGACACCTCTCTGATCGCGAAGTGGGAGCAGGCCACGGGCGGCATCCTCGTCGAGGGCTACGGGCTCAGCGAGACCAGCCCGATCCTCATGATCAACCCGCTCACCGACGAGCGCCGTGCCGGCAGCATCGGCCTGCCCGTCTCGTCGACGGATGTGAAGATCGTCTCGCGCGACGAAGACGCGCGCGAACAGCCCGCCGGCGCGGAGGGCGAGCTCGCGGTGCGCGGCCCGCAGGTGTTCCAGGGCTACTGGAACCGCCCGGAGGAGACCGCGGCGGTGCTGCGCGACGGCTGGTTCCACACGGGCGACGTCGCGACGATCGACGAGAACGGCTTCATCTCGATCGTCGACCGCATCAAGGAGCTCATCATCACGGGCGGCTTCAACGTCGCGCCGAGCGAGGTCGAGGAGGCCGTGGTCGCCCTCGACGGCGTCGTGGACGCCGCGGTGGTCGGCCTGCCCGACCCGCATTCGGGCGAGCGCGTGGTCGCCGCCGTCGTGATGCGCCCCGGTGCGCCGTTCGACCCCGAGGCGATGCGCGCCGCCCTGCGCTCGCAGCTCACGCCGTACAAGGTGCCGCGCGAGTTCCACCAGCTCGACGAGCTGCCCCGCAACATGATCGGCAAGGTGCTGCGCAAGAAGGTGCGCGAGCAGCTCGCCGACGCGGCCGGGTGACCGCATGACGGCGACCGACCCGCGGCCGAGCAGCCTCGCCACGCGACGCGTCGTGATCATGCTCGCCGTGGGCGCGGTGTGCGCAGTGGTCACGGGCATCACGAGCTCGTGGTGGTACGCCGGCGTCGCCGGCTGGCTCGCCGCGTGCATCCTCTACATCGCCTGGGTCTGGGTGCACCTGTGGCCGCTCGACGCACGCGCCATGCGGAGCCACGCCACCCGCGAGGACCCCGGCATCGTGGTGAGCGACCTGCTCATCCTCGGCGCGAGCGTGGCATCCCTCGTCGCGGTCTCGCTCGTGCTCATCCGCGCGTCGCACCTACCGCAGCCGCAGCACGGCCTCGTCAGCGGGCTCGCGCTCGCGAATGTCGCGCTGTCCTGGTTCCTGATCCACACGCTGTATGCGCAGGGCTACGCGCGTTCCTACTACGCACCGCCGGAAGGCGGCATCGACTTCGCGACGCAGGACGACAGCGACCCCGTGTTCAGCGACTTCGCCTATCTCGCGCTCGATCTCGGGATGACCTACCAGGTCTCCGACACCACGCTGCGCTCGATGCGGCTGCGGCGCCTCGTCATGTGGCACTCGCTGCTGTCCTACGTGTTCGGCACGGCCATCCTGGCCACCGCGATCAACCTCGTGGTGTGACCGCAGGCAGGCGGGCGCTCAGCGCTTGTTGCGGGCGCTGCGCTTGGCGATCGGGCCGACGATGGCGCGCCAGCCGAGCAGGAAGACGCCGAGCGAGATCGAGGCGACGATGACGAAGGCGAACGCGATGCCCTGGCCGGAGACCACCCGCAGGACCATGCCCACGGCGACCGTGAGCACCCACACCGGGATGCCGACGCGCACGAGGGCGAACGGCCGACGCCAGGCGCCGGTCACGAGCCACCCGAGCAGCGTGCCGACGAGGAACGGCCACGCGGTGGTCGCGACGCCCCCGAACGCGATGCCCTCGCCGTGCGAGAGGCGGCCGATGATCGTGAAGACGAGGACCAGCACGACATCCAGCACGACCGAGAGCAGCACCCAGCGGGAGTAGTCGACGTGTGCGGATGCCTGGCGCTGCGGTGCTGAGCTCATGGTGTCAATCCTGGCCTAGTCGGGCTGTGTGCGCCGCGGGTGCCGCCACGTCGAGGAAGCCGGTGAAGACCAGCTCGCGCACGCGCGGCAGGAGGTCGGCGCGCAGCTCGGCGGCATCCACCTCGAACAGGGCCGCGATCGCATCGCTGATCTGGCCGACGGTCAGCTCGCCGTCGCACGCGCCGACGAGCCCCGACAGAGCCGGGTCGACCTGCAGCGCGCGGCCGAAGCCCGCACCCTGGTGCAACGTGATGATCGTGGGGTTCTCGTCGCCGGGCCACGAGTGACGCTCTTCCGTGACGTCGCGCGGAACGACGAGGTGCAGCTCGGCGAGTTCGGCATCCTCAAGACCCGCGATCGCGTCGTGCACTGCGAGGGCCCGCCCGATGTGCTCGCCGAGGCCCGCCGGGTTGCTGCCGCTCGTCTCGACCTGCTCGATGCGGGTGAGGGGCGCGGATGCCTCATCCTCAGGCCGGCGCAGGGTGAGGTACCCGAAACCGACGTAGCCGACCCCGCGCGCGGCGAAGTCGGCGAGCCACTCGGCGTACCACCGGTCGTACTCGGGGTCGCCCGGGCGGGTGCCGCCGTCGCGGATCCACGTCTCGGCGTAGCGCGGCGCGTCCTGCAGCTCGCGTTCGACGGCCCACAGGTCGAGGTCGCCCGTCCAGTCGCGCACGCGGTCGAGGCCGTCGTGGTCGGCGCGGTATTCCCAGTTGCCGAGCAGCTGCGCGACGCCGCCGGGTTCGAGGTGGTCGGCGATGCCCTCGACCACGCGCTGCACGAGTTCGTCGCCGACGAAGCCGCCGTCGCGGTACTCGTACTCGGGCACGTCGTCGACGCGCGGCGTGATCACGAACGGCGGGTTGCTCACGATGTGCCCGAAGCGCTCGCCGGCGACCGGTTCGAACAGACTGCCGAGGCGGAACTCGACGTTGTCGATGCCGTTGAGCGCCGCGTTGAAGGCGGCGTAGGCGAGCGCCGGGGCGGAGATGTCGGTCGCGATCACGCGGCGCGCGTGGCGCGAGACGTGCATGGCCTGGATGCCGCAGCCGGTGCCGAGATCGAGGGCGAGCTCGACATCCCGCGGCACGATCAGGCCCGACAGGGTCGTGGACGCCCCGCCGATGCCGAGCACGTGCTCGGGGCCGAGCGCGTGGCCGAGCGCCAGCTCGCCGAGGTCGCTCGCGACCCACCACTCGGCCGCGCCGAGCGCGTCGGTGAAGGCGTAGGGGCGCAGGTCGACGAGCGGCTCAAGGCCGTCGTCGGCGCGCAGCTCGACGAGACCGAGGGCGGCCGCCCCGTCGGCGCCGAGCGTCGGCAGGGCGGCGTCGAGCTCGTCGGCGCCGACCGCGAGGCCGAGCACGAAGGCCCACGCGAGCGTGCCGGCCGGGGCGATCTCACCGGCGGCGCGGCTCGACGCGAGCTCACGCTGGGCGGGAAGGCGGTGGGAGCGGCTCAGCGCTCCCCCGGCGGCGTCCGACCACAGCCCCCTCACGGTGTCGACCGTGAAGTCGGCGGCGGCGAGGTCGGCGCGAAGGCCGGCGATGAGATCGGCGTCGAGCGTGGGCACGGGTCGATCCTCCCATGCCCCCGCTCGACGCCGCGGGGCGCAGGCCGCGCTCAGGCGGGCGTCGGCGCCGAGGTCGAACGCGCGCGCACGGTCGCCTCGAGCAGCGCGCTCGACTGGATCGCGCCCATCAGCGGCAGCACGAGCACACGGCCGAAGCGCGCGCAGGGGTGCCGCGAGCCGATCTCGACGGCCGTCTCGAGGTCGGGCGCGTTGATGAGGTCGAAGCCCGCGAACCATTCCTTGAACTCCGCGACCGGGGCATCCGTCACGGTCACCTCGCCCGCGCGTTTCGTGACGAGCCGCGCGTCGTCGCGGGTGGTGAGACGCTCGCCCATCACACGGATGTCGGTCGGGTCGACGCTGGCGAGCCAGTCGCCGATGTCGTCGGATTCGGCGTTCCACGGCTCGCCGTCGGGCGCATCGGTGTACAGCAGCAGGTACTGCTGGGTCACGTCGGTCATGATGCCTCCTTGTGTTTGCTTGCTTGCGTTCTGGTCAGTCGTTCGGGTTCGCGTCGGCGGCGTCGAAGTCGCGCGCCGGAATGACGACGAGGCTCCCGATGCGGGCCGAGGGGTGCTTCGCGAGCATCGCGAGGGCGTGATCCATGTCATCGGCCTCGATCCACTCGGCGCCCATGAACCACTCCTTGAGCTCGGCGAGCGGCGCGTCGTTCACGATCGTCTCGCCACCGCGCACCGCGATCTCACGGGCGGTGTCGCGGCCCGAGACGGGCTGGCCGTTGGGCTCCCACCCGGCGGGGCTCTCGCGGAGGGCGAGCCAGGCATCCATCGCCGGTTGGTCGATCGCGTCGTCCCAGTCGGGCGCGGCCGCATCGGTGAGGTGCAGCACGAGGAACTTCTGCTTCACGGTCTCGTCCTCGTCGCTCTGGGCCTCAGGCCTGGTCCCAGGGCAGCGGCACGTTGGGCAGGATGTACAGCTTCTCGGCGTGCGCCGAGGGGTGCTTCGCCATGAGTGCCGCCGCGTCTTCCATCGACTCGGCCTCGATCAGGTCGAAGCCGAGGAACCACTCCTTGAACTCGGGGAACGGGCCGTCGAGCACGGCCGTCTCGCCGTCGCGGACGACGACCGCCTTCGCGGCCTCGCGGCCGGCGACCGGCGAGCCGGCACGCGTGGCGCCCGTGCGCTGTCCGTTCTCGATCCATGCGGTGAGAGCCGGAACGTCGGTGGCGTCGTCCCATTCCTCGCCGTCCGCTGCGCTCATGTGCAGCACCAGGTACTGAGTCATCACTTCTCCTTCTCGTCGTCGAGTCGGCGCGACTGCGCCTCGAGCCAGCGCCGCTCGGCGGCGTTGGCGGCTTTCATGCCCGCTTCGGCATATGTCCGGGCGGCCTCGTCGAAGGCGCCTGCGCGCTCGAGCAGCCCGGCCCGCACCGACAGCAGTCGGTGGCCCCGGGCGAGGCGCTCGTCGCCGTCGAGCAGCGCGAGCTCAGCGAGTCCGGCGAGCGGCCCGCGGGCCATGCCCACGGCGACCGCGCGGCCGAGGGATGCCGCGGGCCCCGGCTGCAGTTGCACGAGCACGTCGTAGAGGCCCAAGATCTGCCGCCAGTCCGTCGCGTCGGCGTGGGCCGCGGCCGCGTGCACCGCGGCGATGGCGGCCTGCACGCTGAGCGAGGTCGCGGGGCCTGCGGCGAGGGCGGATGCCGCGAGCTCTCGCCCCTCGGCGAGCTTCGCCGCGTCCCACAGCGCCCGATCCTGCTCGGGCAGCGGAATCGGCAGGCCGTCGGCGTCGGTGCGCGCCTCGGTGCGGGCGTCCGTGAGCAGCATGAGCGCGAGCATCGCTGTGGTGTCGGCGTCACTCGGTACAGCACTGTGCAACATCCGCGCGAGGCGGACCGACTCGGCGATCAGTTCGCCGTGCACGGGCAGTTCGCCGTCCGCCGGGGCGTAGCCCTCGTTGAACATCAGGTACAGCGCGATGCGCACCGATTCGGCGCGCTCGGCGATCAGTGCCGGCGTCAGCTCGCCGAACGCACGCCCCGCCTCGTCGATCGTCTTCTTGGCGCGGCTGATGCGCTGGCCCATGGTCGGCTCGGGCACGTAGAAGGCCGCTGCGATCTGGCCCGTGGTGAGCCCGCACACGGCGCGGAGCGTGAGAGCGACGCGCGAGGCCGGCTGCAGAGCCGGGTGGCAGCAGAGGGCGAGCAGGGCGAGGGAGTCGTCGATCGCCGAGGCCGCCGAGCCCGGCGCGTCGAGCACGGCGTCGCGTTCCTCGCGGGCGTGGCGCGAGACATCCGCCCGCACCGCGTCGATGTAGCGGCGGCGCGCGACCGTCAGCAGCCACGCGCGCGGGTCGCGGGGCGCACCCGACTTCGGCCACGCGACCGACGCCTCGAGCAGCGCTTCCTGCACGGCGTCCTCGCAGTCGGCGAGGTTGCCGTAGCGACGCACGAGTGCGGCGGTGACGAGCGGGATGACGGCGCGCACGTTCGCATCGAAGATCGTCTCGATCGCCTCGGTCATGGCCGCTCCTTCCCTGTGATCAGCACGTTCAGCAACGCTGTCACAGAGGGGTCGGAGCCGTCACCCGGCTTTCGACACGGGCGCCGACCGACTCGCCCGATCAGTCGGTCTTCGGCTGCGGGGCCGAGATCTGCGCCCACCATTCCTCGACGCGGCGCGCGGACTCGTCCGAGCTCAGGTCGTCTGTGCGGCACATCACGGCCCAGCGGCGGCCGAAGGGGTCGACGAAGGCGGCGAAGCGGTCGCCGGAGACGAAGTCGGACGGCTGCTCCTTGACCTCGGCGCCGAGTTCGGCCGCGCGGGCGACCGTGGCGTCGACATCCGTCACGTAGATGACGATCGAGTTCGTGATGCCGGACGCCGCGCGATCGGGCGCGACCAACCCGAAGTCGGGCATCGGGTCGGAGATCTGCAGCCGGCCGGCGCCGCCGAAATCGAGCTCGGCCTGGCCGATGTACGGCTCGCCGTCGTCGCTGATCGCCTCGAGCCGCAGCACGACCGTCGCGCCGAACACGGCCACGTAGAAGTCGATCGCCGCGGCCGCGTTCTCGACGACGATGTAGGGCGTCAGCGCCGTGTAGCCTGTGGGTCGCCCGTTCTCCGCGTAGGTCATGCGGCCAGAGTAGGCGGGGGGCGGATGTCGCGTCCAGGCATCCCCGAAGCCCCACCCCTCTCGCGCGCCGCCCGCGCGCCCCGCTAGCTTGTGCGCATGACCGCAGCCATCACCTTCGACCACATCGGCCTCGTGGTCGACGACCTCGAGACGGTCGCCGCCTTCTTCACGGGCCTCGGCTTCACGCGCGACGACCTCGGCGAATCGAGCGGCGACTGGGTCGACCGCATCGTCGGCCTGCCGGGCACCGTCGAAGACCTCGTGCTCATCTCGGCGCCCGACGGCAGCGGGCACATCGAGCTGACGAAGTTCCGCTCGCCGGCCTCCCTCGGCACGCCCGTCGACCTTCCGTCGAACGCGTACGGCCTGCGCCACATCGCGTTCCGCGTGCGGGATGTCAAGGCCACGGCCGCGCTCGCGAAGGAGCTCGGCTACGACCTGGTCGGCGAGGTCGTCGACTTCCGCAACCTGTTCCGCCTCGCCTACGTGCGCGGCCCGGAGGGCCTGATCCTCGAACTGACCGAGGACCTCAACGCCCTCCCTGAGGCGTAGGAAGCTCGCCTCGGTGCAAGCCTGGATCCGCCCGCGGCGGCGCCTGAGTCATCAGAGATCGAGGAAATCACCGAGCCACGCCCGCACCGAGGCAAGGCACTCGCTCGACACCATGCCGGCGACACCGGTCAACCGATCGCGGGAGAGGGTCCGCGGCTGCTCGGTCATGATCCACGACGGTCGCTCCAGCCCGGCCGGGCCGATCACGCGCACATGGTTCGGCCAACCACGATCGGTCGTCGTGATCGGCAGCGCGATGACGAGCGTGGTGACCGCGTCGAGATACCCGGCGGAGGCGACCACCAGGACCGGCCGATGCCCGCCCTGCTCTCGCCCGCGCACCGGCTCGAGCGCGGCCCAGGCGACCACGCCGGGCGCGAGTTCGAGGTCGGTCACCGGGGGGCGTCGGTCAGCTCGACGTGCTCCCACTCCGCGGATTCCGTCGCATGCGACGCGGCATCCGCGGACGAGGTTTGTGCGACGGCGGCCTTCAGTGAGCTCAACCGCCATCTCCGGTCTTCGGCGTCTGCCAGCTGAGCGAGATGGGCGCCGAGGGTAAGGCCGTCACGCGCAGCCTGAGCCTTGAGCCGGTCGCGGAGCTCGTCGGTCACCTTAATGGTGGTTGTCATACTCTCAGTATGACTCACGGGTGTCGCTGCCGGGTCGGGTCAGGAGCCCTTCTGGGGCCGTTCCGACTTCGGCAGGTGTCTGCGCTCGGAACGGCTGAGCTGCGTGGCCCCGGGCAGACCCTTCGGGGGCCGCCCGCTGTACCAGAGCCCGGTCTCCTCGAACCACTGCAGCTTGCGATGGTGTTCGTCCAGCGCCGTGCGCACGGCGATCTTGATGACACCGTAGAGCGCCCACATGACGAAGGCGATCACGACGAGGTAGAACAACCAGCCCGAAAACAGACCGGTGATGAGAACCCACTGGCGCACGATGCTCCGTTCCCGACTGAGGTGATCTCAACCTAGCGCCAAGAAAGGCCTGAGCGGATGCCCAGGCCTTTCTTACTTTCAACCGGTCGCTACTGCGCCGCGCGCTCCAGCACGAGCTCGCGCACGCGCGCGGCGTCGGCCTGGCCCTTCATGGCCTTCATGACCGCGCCGATCACGGCGCCGGCGGCCTGCACTTTGCCGTCCTTGATCTTTTCGAGCACGTCGGGCTGGGCCGCGAGCGCCTCGTCGATGGCCGCGATGAGCGCGCCGTCGTCGGAGACGACCTTGAGGCCGCGCTTCTCCACGACCTCGGCCGGCGAGCCCTCCCCCGCGACGACGCCCTCGAGCGCCTGGCGGGCGAGGCGGTCGGTGAGGTCGCCGCTCGCGACGAGAGCCGAGAGCTGCGCGACATCCGTCGGGGCCACCAGCGTGGCGACGCCGACGCCCTGGGCGTTGGCGATGCGGGTGAGCTCGCCCGTCCACCACTTGCGGGCATCCGCCGGGCTCGCGCCCGCCGCGACCGTCTGCTCGACGATGTCGAGCAGCTCGCCGTTGACGACGTCCTGGAACTCGAGCTTCGTGAAGCCCCATGCATCGCGCAGACGCGCGTTGCGCTCGGCCGGCGGCTCGGGCAGCGACGCGCGCAACTCCTCGACCCAGTCGCGGCTCGGGGCGACCGGCACGAGGTCGGGCTCGGGGAAGTAACGGTAGTCGTCGGCGTCCGACTTGGGGCGGCCGGCGCTCGTCGTGCCGCTGTCCTCGTGCCAGTGGCGCGTCTCCTGCGTGATCGAGCCGCCCGCCTCGAGGATCGCGGCCTGACGCTGGATCTCGTAGCGCACCGCACGCTCGACCGAGCGCAGTGAGTTGACGTTCTTGGTCTCGGTGCGGGTGCCGAGCTTGGTCTCGCCGCGGCGACGCAGCGACACGTTCGCGTCGCAGCGGATGTTGCCCTCCTCCATGCGCGCGTTCGAGACGCCGAGCGCCCGGACGATGTCGCGCACGGCCGAGACATACGCGCGACCGATCTCGGGGGCATCCGCCTCGGCGCCCTCGATGATCTTCGTGACGATCTCGACGAGCGGCACGCCGCCGCGGTTGAAGTCGACGAGCGAGTAGTCGGCGCCCTGGATGCGGCCGGTGGCGCCGCCCATGTGCGTGAGCTTGCCGGCGTCCTCCTCCATGTGGGCGCGCTCGATGAGCACCGTGACCTCGCGGCCCGACTCGAGCTCGAGCGTGAGCGAGCCGTCGAAGGCGATCGGCTCGTCGTACTGCGAGGTCTGGAAGTTCTTCGAGGTGTCGGGGTAGAAGTAGTTCTTCCGCGCGAAGCGGCAGTTCTCCGCGATCTCGCAGCCGAGGGCGAGGCCGAGGCGGATGCTCGACTCGATCGCCTTCCTGTTCACCTGCGGCAGGCCGCCGGGCAGGCCGAGGCAGGTCGGGCACGTGTTCGTGTTGGCGCCCTCGCCGAAGGCGTTCGCGCAGCCGCAGAACATCTTCGTCTTGGTGTTCAGCTCGACGTGCACCTCGAAGCCGAGCACCGGCTCGAAGAGCTCGAGCGCCTTGTCGAAGTCGAGCAGCTTGTCCTTCGCCATCAGCGGGTGACCTCCGTAAGTAGCGGTGCCTGGCTCAAGAGGCTGTGGCCCCAGGCATCCTCGAGCAGCGTTTCGATGGCGGCGCCGACCTCGTAGAGGCGCGCGTCCTGGTGGGCGGGTGCGAGGATCTGCAGGCCGGTGGGCAGGCCGTCTTCCGGCGCGAGGCCCATGGGGATGGACATGCCGGGGATGCCGGCGAGGTTCGCCGGGATCGTCGTCACGTCGTTCAGGTACATGGCGAGCGGGTCGTTCACGAGCGAGCCGAGCTCGAACGCGGTCGTCGGCGCCGCGGGGCTGATGACGACGTCGGCTTGCGCGAACGCTGTGGCGAAGTCCTGCTGGATCAGCGTGCGGACCTTCTGCGCACTGCCGTAGTAGGCGTCGTAGTAGCCCGCCGAGAGCGCGTAGGTGCCGAGGATGATGCGGCGCTTCACCTCGGCGCCGAAGCCGGCGTCGCGGGTGGCGCTCATGACGTGCTCGACGGTGACCGGGCCGGCCTCGGGCTTGACGCGCAGGCCGAAGCGCACGGAGTCCATGCGGGCGAGATTGCTGGATGCCTCGGCCGGCAGGATCAAGTAGTAGGCCGCGACCGCGTACTCGAAGCTCGGCGCCGCGACCTCGACGACCTCGGCACCCGCTGCGGTGAGCGCGGCCACGGTCTCGTCGAAGCGCTGCTTGACGCCGGCCTGGAAGCCGCCGCCCTCGCCCGAGAGCTCCTTGACGACGGCGACCTTGAGGCCTTTGAGGCCATCGCCTGCCGCACCGCGGCGCGCGGCATCCGCCATCGACGGCCACGCGTTGCCGAGCGACGTCGAGTCGAGCGGGTCGTGGCCGCCGATCACGTCGTGCAGCAGCGCCGCGTCGAGCACGCTGCGGCTCACGGGGCCGACCTGGTCGAGCGAGCTCGCGAGGGCGATCGCGCCGTAGCGCGAGACGCCGCCGTAGGTCGGCTTGACGCCCACCGAGCCGGTGACGGCCGCGGGCTGGCGGATGCTCCCGCCGGTGTCCGAGCCGATCGCGAGCGGCGCCTCGAAGGCCGAGACGGCGGCCGAGGAACCGCCGCCGGAGCCGCCGGGCGTACGGCTCAGGTCCCACGGGTTGTGCGAGGGGCCGTAGGCCGAGTGCTCGGTCGACGAGCCCATGGCGAACTCGTCCATGTTGGTCTTGCCGAGCGGCACGAGGTCGGCGCCGCGCAGGCGCGCGACGACGGTCGCGTCGTACGGGGGCACCCAGCCCTCGAGGATCTTCGAGCCCGAGGTCGACGGCATGTCCTGCGTGGCGAGCACGTCCTTGATGGCGATCGGGACGCCGGCCAGCGCGCCGAGCGGCTCGCCGGCTGCGCGGCGCGCGTCGATCGCGGCGGCGGTCTCCAGCGCGTGCTCGCTGACGTGCAGGAAGGCGTGGACGTCGCCGTCGACCGCGGCGATGCGATCGAGGTGCGCCTGGGTGGCCTCGACACTCGACACCTCGCGGGCGGCGAGTCGGGATGCCAGTTCGGCGGCGGAGAGCTTGATCAGGTCAGACATCCGCTTACTGCTCCTCGTCCAGGATGGCGGCGACCTTGAACCGGTCGCCCTCGCGCTCGGGGGCGCCCGACAGCGCCTGCTCCACAGTCAGCGACGGGCGCACCTCGTCGTCGCGGAACACGTTCTGCAGCGGGATCGGGTGGCTCGTGGCGACCACGTCCGGGGTGGCGACCTCGGACACCTTCGCGATGCTGTCGACGATCTTCGCCAGTTCACCGGTCAGGCTCTCGAGCTCGGCCTCGGACAGATCGATGCGGGCGAGACCCGCGAGGTGGCGCACCAGATCGGTGCTGATTTCAGACATGCGGCTCCGTCGAATCATCGGGCGGGTTACTGCGCCCAGTCTATTTTGTGCGCAAAACGAAGTCCGAATCCCAGATCCGCGCCGTGCGGAGCGGCGCCCCGTGCCCGCCGCGCGCGTGCCCGATGATCGAGGCATGCAGAGCAGTCGGCTCGAGGCGTTCAGCGACGGTGTGCTGGCGATCATCATCACGATCATGGTGCTCGAACTGAAGCTGCCGACCGACGGGCACTCGTTCGCGCAGCTGTGGCACGCTACCGGCGCCGGGCTGCTGACCTACCTGCTCACCTTCGTGTACGTCGGCATCTACTGGTCGAACCACCACCATCTCTTCCAGGTGGTGCGCCGCGTCGACGGGCGCGTGCTCTGGGCGAACCTGCACCTGCTGTTCTGGCTCTCGCTCTTCCCGCTGACGCAGCGCTGGCTCGACGAGTCGTCGATCGCCCGCGATCCGACCGTCGTCTACGGCGTCAACCTGCTGGCCGCCGCGGTCGCCTACTTCCTGCTTCAGCAGGCGATCTTCCGCACACCGACGGGCAGCGAGCTGCGCGAGGCGCTCGGCCGTGACCTCAAGGGCAAGCTCTCGCCCGTGTTGTACCTCGCCGGCATCGCGCTCGCCTTCGTGGCGCCGTGGGCCGGCCTGGTGCCCGCCGTCGTCGTCGCGCTGGTCTGGCTCGTGCCCGACCGCCGGGTGGAGCGCTACGTGCAACGGCTGCCGGGAGAAGAGCCGCCGAAATGAAGCTGACTCAGGCGGAGGCACGATCGCGGCTGGGTACCGCGCGGGTCGCCCGGCTGGCGACCCTGAGTGGCGGCGGCGCCCCGCACCTGGTGCCGATCACATTCGCGCTCGACGGCGACGATCTCTACACCGCGGTCGACCACAAGCCGAAGACGACCAGGCGGCTGCGCCGGCTCGACGACATCGCGGCGGATCCGCGCGTCGCGGTGCTCGCCGATCAGTACCGCGAGGACTGGGACGCGCTCTGGTGGGTCCGCGTCGAGGGACGGGCGACGGTGATCACGGATGCCGGTGCGATGCGGCGCCCCGTCGACGCCCTCGTCGAGCGTTATGAGCAATATCGCGCGCAGCGCCCGCTCGGCCCGGTCATCGCGATCCGGATCGAGCGCTGGACAGGGTGGGCGGCTTCGGCGTTCAGGTGATCGGCGCGGCTTCTCGACTCACAGCTCGAGCCCGCTCGGCCCCTGCGTGACGAGGATCGCGAACTGCGCGGCATCGAGGACAGGGATGCCGAGCTCTTCCGCCTTGGCGAGCTTCGAGCCCGCGCCCGGGCCCGCGGCGACGTAGTCGGTCTTCTTCGAGACGCTCGACGCCGCCTTGCCGCCGGCCGCGATGATCGCCTCGTTGGCGCCGTCACGGCTGAAGCCCTCGAGCGAGCCGGTCGCGACGACGGTGAGCCCCGACAGCACTCCCCCGGCGTCGGCGGCGGCACCGGGGCCCGGGTGACCCGGGGTGGCGAAGCGCACGCCGGCCGCAGCCCACCGCTCGACGATCTCGCGGTGCCAGTCGACCTCGAACCAGTCGAGCAACGACTGGGCGATGATGCCGCCGACGCCCTCGACCTCGGCGAGCTGCTCGAGGGATGCCGCACGCACCGCTTCCAGCGACCCGAAGTACCCGGCGAGCGCCCGCGCGGCCACCGGCCCGACATGGCGGATGTTGAGCGCCACGAGCATGCGCCACAGGTCCTTCGTCTTCGCCCTCTCGAGTTCGTCGAGCAGTGTGAGCGCCTGAGCCGACGGCTGGATGTTGGCGTAGTCCTTCCGGAAGCCCGCCTTCCTGCGCGCGGCGGCGTCGAGCCCCGCCGCCTCGGGCGGGTAGCTCAGCTCGACCTTGCGGAACGGGGTGCGCAGCTTGGCCTCGCCGTCGTCGTCGAGCTTCGGCAGGCCCGTCTCGACGTCGCGCACCACGACCTCGATCGGCAGCAGGTCGTCGAGGGTCAGCTCGAACAGCCGCGCCTCGGTCACGAGCGGGGGCACCTCGGGGCGCTCGGGCTGCGTCAAGGCCGCCGCCGAGACCTCCCCCAGCGCTTCGATGTCGAGCGCCCCGCGCGAGCCGATCTGCTCGACACGCCCGCGCACCTGTGCGGGGCACGACTTCGCGTTGGGGCAGCGCAGATCGATGTCGCCTTCCTTGGCGGGGGCGAGCGGCGTTCCGCACTCGGGGCAGACGGCCGGCATGACAAACTCGTGCTCCGAGCCGTCGCGCAGCTCGACGACGGGGCCGAGCACCTCGGGAATGACATCCCCCGCCTTGCGCAGCACGACCGTGTCGCCGATGAGCACGCCCTTCGCCTTCACGACGTCCTGATTGTGCAGGGTCGCCTGGCGCACGACCGAGCCGGCGACGCGCACCGGCGCCATCACGGCGAACGGCGTGGCGCGCCCCGTGCGGCCGACCGACACGACCACGTCGAGCAGCTTCGTCTGCACCTCTTCCGGCGGGTACTTGAAGGCGATCGCCCAGCGCGGCGCTCGGCTGGTCGCCCCCATCTCGCCGTGCAGGGCCAGCTCGTCGACCTTGACGACGATGCCGTCGAGCTCGTGCTCGACCGAGTGGCGCTCGGCGCCGAAGTGATCGACGAAGCCGATGACGCCGTCGACCGAGTCGAAGACCTCGGTGTGCGGGCTCGTCGGCAGCCCCCACGAGGCGAGCAGCTCGTAGACCTCGCTCTGCGCCGCGACCGGCGGGTCGGGCCAGGCACCGATGCCGTGCACGTACAGCCGCAGCGCACCGAGCCGCGCCACGGACGCCTCGCGCTCGAGCGCCGTCTTCTTCTTGTCGAGCTGCTGCCGCAGGCCGCCGCTCGCGGCGTTGCGCGGGTTCGCGAAGGCCGGGAAACGCCGCCCCGCGGCCGTCTTCGCCTTCTCGACGTCGAAGTCGGCTGCGCCGCGGCGGCCTTCGTGGCGCGCCTGCGCCTCGGCGAGGTAGCGCTCGCGCAGATCGGCCTGCAGCTCGTTGAGCGCCTCGAACGCGGCGACGGGGATGAACACCTCGCCGCGCACCTCGACGAGCGCGGGGTGCCCGGTGCCGGCGAGCCGCTCGGGGATGTCGGCGAGCTTCAGCGCGTTCTCGGTCACGATCTCGCCGATGCGCCCGTCACCGCGCGTGGCGGCCGAGGTCAGCACGCCGTACTCGTAGCGCAGGCTGATCGCGAGCCCGTCGATCTTGAGCTCGGTGAGCCACCGCACGGGGCGCCCCGCGAGCTCGGCGGTCTTCGCGCACCACTCGCGCAGCTCGTCGGTCGAGAAGACGTTGTCGAGGCTCAGCATGCGCTCGGCGTGCTCGATGGTGGCGAGACCGCTGACCTCGGCGGCGCCGACGGTCTGGGTCGGCGAATCCTGCCCGGCGAGCTCGGGGAACAGCCGCTCGAGTTCCTCGAGGCGATGCATCCAGCCGTCGTAGGTCGCGTCGTCGACGAGCGAGGCATCGCCGCCGTAGTACGACTCGCGCGCCCCGACGATGCGCTCGGTGAGCTCGGCCGCCTCGGCCGCGGCCTGCTGCTGGGTCAGTTCTGCCACGCTCTCAGGCTAGCGAGAGCCGCCGACATCCCGTCCCGGCTTCTCGGCCCCGGTGACGAACCGCCCGAACGCACAGCTCGCGTGTCTTCGGGTTCGCGCCAGCCGCCGACCGCAACCCATACGCACCGCTCGCGTGCGTCTCGGCCGCGCGCGCATCGGGCCGCATCGCGAGCGGCCTACGTCGCGTCCCAGAGGGCGCGGTAGTAGGCGATGCGCTGCTCGTCGCGTGCGACGCCGTAGGTGTCGAAGAACAACGGCTCCCATCCGTCGCCGTAGTTCCAGCCGAGGCTCATCGAGGCGACGGCGAGGTCGGCCCAGCGGTCGGCGGCGCCGACGCGGCCGGCATCGACGATGGCGGCGAAGCGGCCGGATGCCCCGATGAGGGTGTTCGGCGAGCACGGGTCGCCGTGGCACACCACGAGCCGATCGATCGGCGGCGCCTCGCGCAGGGCATCCGGCACGACCCTGCCGTTCTCCGCGGCGGTCGCGACCCGCGCGTCGACGGACCACGTGAACGGGCAGGATGCCGCGTCCAGTGTCTCGTGCAGCAGCCGCAGCCCCGACGCGATGGCGCGCACGGCGGTCTCGGGCTCCGCCTTCCAGGGCGCGGCCACGGCCGAGAGCCCGTCGAGCGCCGCCGTCGCGAGCCACTCGCCGCGCTCGTCGCCGCCGAAGCCGACCACGCGCGGCGCGGGGAATCGACCCTGCAGCCACCCGAGCCGTTCGCGCTCGGCGGCGAGCGACTCGATCGAGCCGGCCGGGTCCCACTTGAGGAACACCGGGCCGCTCGCGGCGTCGACGCGGTAGGTGAGACCGCCGACCTCGTTGGCCCACGCCAGTTCGAGCGGCGCGCCCGCTGCGAACTCGAGCACGGCCTCGGGGACGGCCGGAAGGCCCGCCAGCGCCCTGCTCACGCCGCGCCTACGCCGAGACCGGCACAGCGCTGACCGTGCGGTCGATCGTGGTCTGCCCGAGCACGCGCGTGCCGACGTAGACGACCGCGGTCTGGCCCGGCGCGACGCCGTTCAGCGGGGCCTCGGGGGTTATCACGAGCTCACCGTCGCGCACGACGGCGATGGCGGGAACGGGGTTGGCGTGCGCGCGGATCTGCACCTCGCACGCGAACGGCGTCTGAGGCTCGGACGGCGCGCGGCCCGCCCAGGTGAAGCGCGCGCCGGCGATCTCGGCGATGTCGAGCGCCTCCTTCGGGCCGACCACGACGGTGTTGGTGGCGGGCTTCACCTCGAGCACGAAGCGCGGGCGCCCGTCCGCGGCGGGCACGGTCAGGTTCAGGCCGCGCCGCTGGCCCACGGTGTAGCCGTGCGCACCCTGGTGCGACCCGACGACGTCGCCCGAACGGTCGACGATGTCGCCATTGGAGATGCCGACGTGCTCGCCGAGCCAGCCGCGGGTGTCGCCGTCGGGGATGAAGCAGATGTCGTGCGAGTCGGGCTTCGACGCGACCGAGAAGCCGCGGGCCTCGGCCTCGGCGCGCACCTCGGCCTTCGACGGCGTCGCGCCGAGCGGGAACATCGCGTGCTCGAGCTGCTCGGCCGTGAGCACGCCGAGCACATAGCTCTGGTCCTTGGCCCAGGCGGCGGCGCGGTGCAGTTCCCTGTTCCCGGCCGCGTCGGTCAGAACCGTGGCGTAGTGGCCCGTGACGACCGCGTCGAAGCCGAGGGCGAGCGCCTTCTCGAGCAGCGCGGCGAACTTGATGCGCTCGTTGCAGCGCATGCACGGGTTGGGGGTGCGGCCGGCCTGGTACTCGGCGACGAAGTCGTCGACGACGTCGGCCTTGAACCGCTCGGAGAAGTCCCAGACGTAGAACGGGATGCCGATCAGGTCGGCGACGCGCCGGGCATCCATCGCGTCCTCGATGGTGCAGCAGCCGCGCGACCCCGTGCGCAGCGTGCCGGGCATGCGCGACAGGGCGAGATGCACGCCTACGACGTCGTGGCCGGCCTCCTTCGCGCGCGCGGCGGCGACGGCCGAGTCGACCCCACCGCTCATCGCCGCCAGAACACGCATGCCCCCAGCCTACGTAAGGCTGCTGACAACCGCCTCGAACTGGTTCAGCATGAGCTGCTCCATGTCGTTGTGGTGCACGAAGTGCTGCGTGACGAACATGCGGGTGCCCGTGCCGACCGGCTCGAACTCGACCGTCGCGTGCAGGAACTCGCTGCCGACGACGTCGTCGGCCGTGCGGGTGCCGTCGGTGAACACGAGCCGGTGCTGGGGCTCGACGGCGATGAACTGCAGGAAGCCGAAGCGGTAGGCGGCGCGCGCCCCGCCCGCGTCCTCCGTGTCGCCGCCTCCATCGAGCCGGTAGAGCGAGCGGCAGCGCGCTGCGAGCACGTGGTGCTCGAAGTGCGCGGGGGTGTCCGCCGGGCCGTACCACCGCTCGAGCAGCTCGCGTTCGGCGAAGCCGCGCCACGCCACGGCGGGCGGCACGGCCAGTGAGCCGACCGAGACGATCGTGCCGGTCAGGATGTCGGTGTCGGCCAGGATCGGCATCGCACCCCTTTCTCGTTCCCGCGAATCTACCCTCGCTCGGGTCACGGGGCGCAAACCCGCGACGGAGTATTTTCGCGAATGTGACGACATCCGCACCGCAGGCCCGGACGGCGCAGAGGGCGAATCTCCGCATCGCGCAGCGGCCGTTCGACTTCGTCTTCCTGGTGGTCTTCGCCCTGTTCATCGTGACGAGCGTCATCAGCGACTCGGTCGAGGGGCTCGGCCTCGATCAGGTGGCCGACTCGCCGAACCTGCTCGTCCGCCTGAACTTCTGGTACGCGAGCAACTTCGACCCGCTGTACCAGTCGCACCCGCTCTGGCTGCGCTTCATCTCCGGCACCTCGGCGTTCGTCTATATCGTCTTCTACGTCGTGCTGCTGTTCGCGCTCGTGCGCGCCTGGAACTGGATCCAGCTGCCGTCCGTCATCTACGCGACGATGATCATCTCGCTCACCGGCATCCCGATCTTCGGCGTCGAGTTCTTCGGCCCGACGGGCCAGGCCACGCCCGACGCCGCCGTCTTCCTCGCCTTCAACCTGCCGTACATCGTCTTCCCGCTGCTCCTGCTGATCCGCATGCGGAAGCCGATGCCGTTCACCCGGCGGTGGTGAGGCCGGCGCGGGCCGCCCTCTCGTAGGCGGCCGGCAGCGCGGCGAGGAACGCGTCGACGTCGGCCGCGGTCGTCGTGCGGCCGAGCGTGATGCGCAGGCACGAGGACGCCTCGGCCGGCGTGCGCCCCATCGCGAGCAGCACGTGCGACGGCTCGGGGATGCCGGCCTGGCACGCCGACCCCGTCGACACCGCGACGCCGGCCGCGTCGAGCAGGAACAGCAGCGAGTCGCCCTGCGCGCCGGGGAAGCTGAAGTGGGCGTTGGATGCCACGCGCCCGGCGCCCTCCGGGCCGGACAGCCGCGCCGCCGGCACGGTGGCCCGCACCCCCGCGATGAGCCGGTCGCGCAGCCCGGTGAGGCGCGCCCTCTCGGCCTCGAGGGCCGCGACCGAGGCCCGCGCGGCCGCCGCGAAGGACACGGCCGCCGCGACGTCCTGCGTGCCCGAGCGCACCCCCCGCTGCTGGCCGCCGCCGTGCTGCAGAGCCACCACGCGTGCCGTGCGCGAGAGCACGAGCGCCCCGATGCCGACGGGGCCGCCGATCTTGTGTGCCGAGACCGAGAGCGCGGCGGCGCCGAGCGAGCGGAAGTCGATCGGCACGTGGCCGTATGCGGCCACGGCGTCGAGGTGGAACGGCACGCCGGCCGCGGCGGCCGACGCGGCGAGAGCCGTGACCGGCTCGATCGCGCCGACCTCGTTGTTGACCCAGAGCGCGGAGGCGAGGGCCGCGGGGCCGGCGTCTGCGGCGAGCGCAGCGGCCCAGGCGTCCTCGTCGATCACGCCCTCGGCCGAGAGGCCGACCCACGACACCGTGGCGCCCTCATGGGCGACGAGCCACTCGACGGTGTCGAGGGTGGCGTGGTGCTCCCCCGCGGCGACGACGAGGCGCGCGGCATCCGACGCCCAGAACATGCCCTTGAGCGCGAGGTTGATCGCCTCGGTGCCGCCCGAGGTGAAGACGACTTCGATGGGGTCGCAGCCGAGCGTCTCGGCGATCGCCTCGCGCGCCTCCTCGAGGCGGCGGCGCGCCGCCTGGCCGGCCGCGTGGATCGACGACGGATTGCCGACCTCGCCCATGGCACGGGCATAGGCGTCGATCGCCTCCGGAAGCATCGGAGTGGTCGCCGCGTGATCCAGATAGACAACCATCGTTCACTACTGTAGGTCGCATGGGCGACCCGGTTACCGGTGCACAGTTGGGCGTGGCACTCACCGAGCACGGTGGGACCCTGCGCGTCTGGAGCGAGAACGCGAGCGTCATCGAGCTCTGTGTGTTCGACCGTGCGGACTCCACCGCGGTCGTCGAGCGCGTCCTGCTGACGCGCGGCGCGGGCGACGTCTGGGAGGGCGCGTCGCAGCGCCTCGTCGTCGGAGCGCCCTATGCGATCCGCGTCGACGGGCCGGCCGGGCCGCGGCACGCCTTCGACCCGCACGACTACCTGCTCGACCCGTACGCCAAGGGCGTCGTGCGGATGGGCGAGAACGAGTGGCGCGGGGTCGTGGTCGACGAGGCGTTCGACTGGGGCGGCTCGCGCAAGCCCGGCCACAGCATCGACACGTCGGTCATCTACGAGATGCACGTGAAGGGCTTCTCGCAGCTGAACCCCGCGGTCCCCGAAGAGCTGCGCGGCACGTATGCCGGGCTCGCGCACCCCGCGTCGATCGAGTACCTGACGGGCCTCGGCGTGACCGCGGTCGAGCTGCTGCCCGTGCACCACTCGACCTCCGAGCCGCGCCTGACGCGGCTCGGCCTCACGAACTACTGGGGCTACAACACGGTCGGGTTCTTCGCGCCGCACGCGCCCTACGCCACGGCGGCCTCACGCCAGGCCGGCGCCGGGGCCGTGCTGAACGAGTTCAAGGGCATGGTCAGGCTGCTGCACGAGGCCGGGCTCGAGGTCTGGCTCGACGTGGTCTACAACCACACGAGCGAGCTCGGCGTCGGCGGGCCCCGCACGAGCTTCCGCGGCATCGACAACTCGGCGTACTACCGGCAGCTCGACGACGGCACCTACTACGACGTCACGGGCTGCGGCAACACGGTCGACTTCGGCCAGGCGGTCGCGCGCGAGCTCGTGCGCGACTCGGTGCGTTACTGGGCGAACGACTGCCAGGTCGACGGCTTCCGCTTCGACCTCGCCGCGACGCTCGGCCGCGACGAGAACGGCGCGTTCACCCGCGACCACCCGCTGTTGAACGGCCTCGTCGACGACGAGCGGCTGCAGGGCGTCAAGCTGATCGCCGAGCCGTGGGATGTCGGCCTCGGCGGCTGGCAGACGGGCAACTTCCCGAGCGGCTGGAGCGAGTGGAACGACCGCTACCGCGACCGCATGCGCCAGTTCTGGCTGCGCGACATCGCGGACGCCCGGGCGAACGGCGTCGCGACGACCGGCATCGGGGGCTTCGCGACGCGCCTGGCGGGCTCGTCCAACACGTTCAGCGGCGACCGCGGGCCGGTCGAGTCGATCAACTTCGTCACCGCGCACGACGGCTTCACCCTCGCCGACCTCGTCGCCTACGACACGAAGCACAACGTCGCCAACGGCGAGTTCAACCGCGACGGCACCGACAACAACCGCTCGTTCAACCACGGAGCGGAGGGGCCGACCGACGACGCCGACATCCGCTCGACCCGCCGCCGCGCCATGCGCAACCTGCTCGGCACCCTGCTGCTCTCGGCCGGCGTGCCCATGCTCAACGCCGGCGACGAGTTCGCGCGCACCCAGCACGGCAACAACAACGCCTACTGCCACGACAACGACCTGACGTGGCTGTCGTGGGAGCGCGACCAGGATGCCGCGAACCTGCAGGCCGTGACGGCCGAGCTCACGCGGCTGCGCCGAGAGAACCCCGCGGTGCGCCCGGTGCGCTACGCGGTGCTCGGCGAGCACATCCCCGAGTCGAGCCAGATGGACTGGTACGACGCCGCGGGCGGCACGATGGACCTCGACGACTGGCAGTCCCCCGCCGCGCGCACCCTGCAGTACATCGCGTCGTCGACTCCCGAGTTCGAGGGCTTCAACCGCATCCTGCTCGTCGTGCACGGCCTCGAGACCGAGGTCGAGGTGACGCTGCCCCTGCACGAGGGCGTCGACGGCTACGAGCTGCTGTGGGCGAGCGACGACGAGTCGCCGAAGCCACACGGCGAGCGGTTCGCCCCCGGGGATGTCGTCAAGCTCGGCCCCACGTCGATGCAGTTCTTCGTCTGCGGCGGGCGCCCGTAGCGCCGCCCGCCGCAGACGCACCGGTCAGCGCAGCGGCTGGGTGTGCCAGATCCGGTCGATGTAGTCGCGCATCGAGCGGTCCGACGAGAAGAAGCCCGTGCGAGCCACGTTCAGCACCGCCGAGCGCGCCCAGGCGTCCTGGTCCGCGTATGAGGCGTCCACGCGCGCCTGCGCGTCCACGTAGGCCCGGAAGTCGGCGAGCGCCATGAACCGGTCGTCGTAGAGCAGGTTGGAGACCAGCGGCTCGAAGACCCCGCGGTCGCCGCCCGAGAAGTGGCCGGACGCGATCAGGTCGAGCGCGGCCTTCAGCTGCGGGTCGCGCTCGTAGTACTCCTGCGAGCGGTAGCCGGCGGTCTGCACCGCGGCGACCTCGGGCTCGCTCAGCCCGAACAGGAAGAAGTGCTCGTCGCCGACCAGCCGGCGGATCTCAACGTTGGCCCCGTCGTCGGTGCCGATGGTGAGCGCGCCGTTCAGGGCGAACTTCATGTTGCCCGTGCCCGAGGCCTCCTTGCCGGCGAGCGAGATCTGCTCGGAGAGGTCGGCGGCCGGAATCAGCGTCTCGGCGAGCGTAACGTTGTAGTTCGCCGGGAACACGACCTTGAGCACGTCCTGCACGAGCGGGTCCGCGTTGACGACCGCGGCCACCGAGTTGATCAGGTGGATGGTCTCCTTCGCGATGCGGTAGCCGGGCGCCGCCTTGGCGCCGAACACGAAGGTGCGCGGCGTGACCTGGTCGGCCGCGACCTTGCCCGAGACGATCTGCTCGTAGAGGCTCACGATGTGCAGCAGCTTGAGGCTCTGCCGCTTGTACTCGTGCAGCCGCTTCACCATCACGTCGAGCATGTGGTGATCGGGCAGCACGGCGCCGTCGCGGGCGCGCAGCAGCCGGTACAGCCGGGTCTTGTTGAGCTCCTTGATGCGCACGAAGGCGGCCCGGAACTCGGCGTCCTCGGCATACGGCTCGAGCTCGGCGAGCCGGTCGAGGTCGGTGAGCCAGCCCGTGCCGAGCGTCTCCGTGATGAGCGACGAGAGCGCGGGGTTCGCGAGGCGGATGAAGCGGCGCGGCGTGATGCCGTTGGTGACGTTGGTGAACTTGTCGGGCCAGTGCTCGGAGAAGTCGTGCAGCACCTTGTCGCGCAGCAGCTGCGAGTGCAGCTCGGCGACGCCGTTGACCTTCGCCCCGGCGACGGTGGCGAGGTACGCCATCCGCACCGCGCGCTCCGGGTACTCTGCGATGATCGACATCCGCCGCGCGCGCATCTCGTCGTTCGGATAGGTCGCCCGCACCTCCGCGAGGAACTCGTCGTTGATGCGGTAGATGATCTCGAGGTGGCGCGGCAGCAGCCGGCCGAGGAGGTCGGTCGACCAGACCTCGAGCGCCTCGGGCAGCAGCGTGTGGCACGTGTAGGCGAAGCACTGCTTCGTGATCGCCCAGGCCTCGTCCCACTCGAGCTTCTCGATGTCGACGAGCACGCGCATGAGCTCGGGCACGGCGATCACGGGGTGGGTGTCGTTGAGCTGGAAGATGACGCGCTCGGGCAGCGTCGTCACGTCGCCGTCGAGGATGAAGCGGTCGATGAAGTCGCGGATCGAGCACGCGACGAAGAAGTACTGCTGCTGAAGCCGCAGCTCCTTGCCCTGGGGCGTCGAGTCCTCGGGGTAGAGCACCTTGGTGATGTTCTCCGCGAAGGTCTGGGCGCGCACGGCGTCCGCGTAGTCGCCGCTGTTGAAGATGCCGAGGTCGAAGGCCTTGGTCGCCTGGGCGCTCCACAGGCGCAGCGTGTTGACCTGGCCGTTCTGATAGCCGGGGACCATGTAGTTGTACGGCATGCCGAGCACGTTCCACGACGGCACCCAGCGGGTGCGCTCGACCCCGTCGGCGTCGATGTAGCGCTCGGTGTGGCCCCCGAAATCGACGCGCACGGCGTGCTCGGGGTGCGGGAACTCCCACGGGCTGCCGAGGCTCAGCCACGTGTCGGGCTGCTCGACCTGCCGCCCGTCGACGAAGGTCTGACGGAAGATGCCGTACTCGTAGCGGATGCCGTAGCCGATGCACGGCACCCCCATCGTCGCGAGCGAGTCGATGAAGCATGCGGCGAGCCGGCCGAGGCCGCCGTTGCCGAGCCCCGGCTCGACCTCCTGCGCACGCAGGGTCGCGATGTCGATGCCGCAGGACGCGAGCGCCTTCTCGGCGATCTCCTCGAGATCCGAGGCGAGCAGGGCGTTGCCGAGCTGGCGGCCCAGCAGGAACTCGGCGGACAGGTAGCCGACGAGCTTGGCCTTCGTCTCGCGGATCGTGCGCGTGTTCTCGAGCCAGCGGGCCGACAGGTAGTGCCGGACCGTCCGGGCCAGCGAGAGGTACTGGTCGTTGACCGTCGAGCGCGAGAGCGTCACGCCGGCGTTGCCGTTCAGCTCGCGCAGGAACTCGCGCACGAAGCCGTCCACCGAGTGCGGCGGCGACACCACGGGCGCCAGAGCGAAGGGGTGCACGGGCTGGAAGCTCGGGCCCACGCGGCGGGACTCTGAGGTCTGGACCTCGTCCGCGGTCAGGGGGCTCTCCGGCTGCGCGACATCCAGCTGCTCGTATTCGTTCACACCGGCACGCTACCGAGACCTGGCCGCAGTTCCACGACCGCCGCGTTACGAAAAGAAGTCGAACGCCCCGGGTGCGGCCTACGACGCGGCCTGTGAGACGCGATAGGTTCGCATCGTGGCGAAAGACGCGGATGCCGTGACCACCGTCCTCGGGCGGATCCCCCTGCTCGAGCCGGCCCCGGAGGTCGACGGCGGCTTGTTCCCGGCGAAGGCCTTCGCGGGCGAGGTGGTGCCCTTCGAGATCACCGCCTTCCGCGAGGGGCACGACCTGATCGGGGTCGACCTGGTCCTGCTCGACCCGGCCGGTCAGCAGACCTCGCACCGCCTCGCGAAGCTCGGGCCCGAGCGCCCCGACCGCTGGGGCGTGCTCGCGCTGCTCGACGCGCCCGGCGAGTGGCTGTTCCGCTTCCAGGCCTGGGCCGACGAGTGGGCCACCTGGCGCGCCGTCGCCGACAAGAAGATCCCGGCGGGCGTCGACATCGCGGTCACCTTCCAGGAGGGCGCGATCCTCGCCGAGCGCGCCGCGAAGGACACGCGCCGACCGAAGTCCGAGCGACGTCATCTCGAAGATGTCCGGGCCGCGCTCCTCAACGAGGCGACGGCCCCCGAGGCCCGCCTCGCCGCGGCTTCCGAACCTCGCCTCACCCAGATCATGACCGAGCGCCCCCTCGTCGACCTGCAGACCCTGTCGGTGACGCGTCGCGTGCAGGTCGAGCGCGCCCGCGCCGGTGTCGGCTCGTGGTACGAGTTCTTCCCGCGCTCGATCGGCGCCAAGAAGCGCCCCGACGGCAGCTGGCAGTCGGGCACCTTCCGCACCGCGGCGCTGCGGCTGCCCGAGGTCGCGGCGATGGGCTTCGACGTCGTCTACCTGCCGCCGATCCACCCGATCGGCCGCGCCTTCCGCAAGGGCCCCAACAACGCGCTCGTCGCGGGCGAGAACGACCCCGGCTCGCCGTGGGCGATCGGCTCGCCCGAGGGCGGCCACGACGCGATCCACCCCGACCTCGGCACCGTGGAGGACTTCCAGTTCTTCCTCGGCAAGGCCGAGCTCTCGGGGCTCGAGGTCGCGCTCGACCTCGCGCTGCAGGCATCCCCCGACCACCCGTGGGTGCAGTCGCACCCCGAGTGGTTCACGACGCTGCCCGACGGCACGATCGCCTACGCCGAGAACCCGCCGAAGAAGTATCAGGACATCTACCCCCTGAACTTCGACAACGACTACGACGGCCTGCGCCACGAGGTGCGGCGCATCGTCGAGCACTGGATCGGGCTCGGCATCAAGATCTTCCGCGTCGACAACCCGCACACGAAGCCGCTGCACTTCTGGGAATGGCTGATCCACGACGTGAACGCCCAGCACCCCGAGGTCGTGTTCCTCGCCGAGGCGTTCAGCCGCCCCGCCGTCATGCAGACGCTCGCGAAGGCCGGCTTTCAGCAGTCGTACTCCTACTTCACGTGGCGGAACACGAAGAGCGAGCTCGAGGAGTTCCTCACCACGATGTCCCGCGACTGGGCGGCGCACTACCGCGCGAACCTGTTCGTGAACACGCCCGACATCCTCACCGAGTACCTGCAGTTCGGCGGCCGGCCCGCGTTCAAGATCCGCGCGGCGATCGCCGCGACCGCCGGCCCGGTGTGGGGCGTCTACTCGGGCTTCGAGCTCTACGAGTCCGTCGCGCGCCCGGGCGCCGAGGAGTACATCGACAACGAGAAGTACGAGTACCGGCCCCGCGACTTCGCGCGCGCCCTCGCCTCGGGCGACTCGCTCGCGCCGTACCTCACGATGCTCAACCAGGCCCGCGACGCGCACCCCGCGCTGCGCCAGCTGCGCAACCTCACGCTGCACCGGGCCGACGACGACGCCGTGCTCGTCTACTCGAAGCACCTGCCCGCACGCTTCGCCCGCTCGGGCAAGGCCGACACCGTCATCGTCGTCGCGAACGTCGACCCGCACTCGGTGCGCGAGACGGTCGTCCACCTCGACGTCGAGGCGCTCGGCCTCAAACCGGGCATCGAGTTCGAGGTGCGCGATCTCGTCACGGGGCAGCGCTGGCAGTGGTCCGCGCGCAACTACGTCCGACTCGACGCGTTCTACGAGCCCGTGCACATCCTCCACGTGAAGGAGCCCAGCTGATGACTGACCAGGTCCTGCCGCACCTCGATGACGAGACGCTGCGCGCCGTCGCCGAGGGCCGCCATCACGAGCCGCACGCGGTGCTCGGCCAGCATCCGGTCGCCGCGGGCCTGGTCAGCGACCCCGTCGCCGTCATCCGCGCCCTGCGCCCGCTCGCCAGCCGCGTCGCCGCCGTGCTCGCGTCCGGCGCACGCGTCGAGCTCGCGCACGTCGCGCACGGGGTGTGGCAGGGCGTGTCGATCACGGGGATGTCCGACTACACGGTCGAGGCGCACTACCCCGACGGCTCCTCGCACACCGCGGAGGACCCCTACCGCTTCTCCCCCACCCTCGGCGAGGGCGACACCTGGCTCATCTCGCAGGGCCGCCACGAAGAGCTCTGGAACGCGCTCGGCGCTCACACGCGTGAGCACTGGGGCGTCTCGGCGCCGACCCGAGGCGTCGCCTTCGCCGTGTGGGCCCCGAACGCCACCGCGGTGCGCGTCGTCGGCGACTTCAACGGCTGGGACGGCACGCGGCACGCGATGCGCTCGATGGGCGCGAGCGGCGTGTGGGAGCTGTTCGTGCCGGGCCTCGGCGACGGCACGCTCTACAAGTTCGACATCCGAACCCAGTCCGGCGACTGGCTGCGCAAGGCCGACCCGCTCGCGCAGTACGCCGAAGTCCCCCCGGCGACGGCCTCGGTCGTCACGACGAGCGACTACACCTGGGGCGACGACGCGTGGATGCAGGCGCGCCGCGCCTCGCAGCACGACCGGCCGGTCTCGATCTACGAGCTGCACCTCGGCTCCTGGCGCCCGGGGCTGTCCTACCGTGAGGCCGCCGACGAGCTGATCGAGTACGTGACGTGGCTCGGGTTCACCCATGTCGAGTTCATGCCCCTCGCCGAGCATCCGTTCACGGGGTCGTGGGGCTATCAGGTGACCGGCTACTACGCGGCCACCAGCCGTTTCGGCCGCCCCGACGACCTGCGCTACCTGATCGACCGCCTGCACCAGGCCGGCATCGGCGTGATCATGGACTGGGTGCCCGGCCACTTCCCCAAGGATGAGTGGGCGCTCGGCCGCTTCGACGGGCAGCCGCTCTACGAGCACGCCGATCCGCGCCTCGGCGAGCAGAAGGACTGGGGCACCTACGTCTTCGACTTCGGGCGCACCGAGGTCCGCAACTTCCTCTACGCGAACGCGCTGTTCTGGCTCGAGACCTTCCACGTGGACGGCCTGCGGGTGGACGCCGTCGCGTCGATGCTCTATCGCGACTACTCCCGCAACGAGGGCGAGTGGCTGCCGAACATCCACGGCGGCCGCGAGTACCTCGAGGCGATCGGCTTCCTGCAGGAGACCACCGCGACGGCGTACAAGCGCTACCCCGGCATCATGATGATCGCCGAGGAGTCGACGAGCTGGGGCGGCGTCACCGCCCCCACGAGCCAGGGCGGTCTCGGCTTCGGCTTCAAGTGGAACATGGGCTGGATGCACGACTCGCTGCAGTACATCTCGCGCGACCCCGCCTTCCGCTCGTACCACCACCACGAGATGACGTTCGCGATGGTCTACGCGTACTCCGAGAACTTCATCCTGCCGATCAGCCACGACGAGGTCGTGCACGGCAAGGGCTCGCTCATCGACAAGATGCCGGGCGACCAGTGGCAGAAGCGCGCCAACCTGCGCGCGTTCCTCGCCTTCATGTGGGCGCACCCCGGCAAGCAGCTCTTGTTCATGGGCCAGGAATTCGGGCAGTGGGCGGAATGGAACGCCGACGCCGGCCTCGACTGGGCGCTTCTCGATCACACCGACCACCACCAGGTGGCCGAGCTCGTCGGCCGGCTCAACGAGGTCTACCGCGCCAACTCGGCGCTGTGGCGGCATGACACCGAGCCGCGCGGCTTCGAGTGGCTCGAGGCGGGCGACGCGCAGCACAACGTGCTCGCGTTCCTGCGCTGGAGCGAGGACGGCCCCGTCGTGGCCGCCTTCAACTTCTCGGGCGCGCCGCACGGCGGCTACCGCATCGCCCTGCCGTTCGCCGGCTCGTGGGACGAGATCCTGAACACCGACGCCGTCGAGTTCGGCGGCTCGGGCGTCGGCAACTCCGGCCGCGTCGCCGCCGAGGACAGGGCGTGGAACGGCCGCGCCGCGAGCGTCGAGCTGAACCTGCCGCCGCTCGGCGCGGTGTTCCTGCGGCCGACGCCCCCGGAGCCGATCGAGGTCGCGGCCGCCGAGCCGGCTTGAAGAGAGGCTGACCGCGAGGCATCCGACGCGGTGATCGAGGATGCCGCAGCCGGCGCGCCCTCGGAGGCCGTCGTCGCCTTCTCCGAAGCGCACCTCGCGGCCATGGCCGAGGAACCGCCGTCGGTCTTCGACGCGGACGAGACGCCTCTGCGCGCCCTCACCCCGTTCGACGAGGTGCGCCCGCGCGCCTGGTCGTGGATGCAGCCGGGCGGCGGCAGCTGACCGCGGCACCCGCCCCGTTGGTCGACTGAGGCCGCCAGGCCGAATGGAGACCCTCGCCGACTGCTCGGAACCGACGCCTCAGTACAGCAGCGAAGCGAGCCGCCCGCGCGCCTTCACGACGCGCCCGTCGGCGGTGCCCACGACCTCGAAGAACTCGAGCAGGCGCTCGCGCACTCGGTTCTTGCCGTCGGCGTCGAGCTGCGGGAAGAGCGTCAGCAGCCGGTCGAAGGCGTCCTCGACGTGCCCGCCCGACAGGTCGGCGTCGGCGACGTCGAGCTGGGCGTCCACGTCCGTGGGGGCGGCGGCGGCCGCGGCGCGCATCGCGTCGAGCGTCTTGCCCTGCAGGCGGTGCAGCAGGCTCACCTGCGCGAGCCCGGCCTTGGCCTCGGCGTCGGCGGGGTTCTGCGCGATGGCCTTCTCGTACGCGGTGATCGCGGCCGCATAGTCGGCCCGCTCGATCGCGTCGAAGGCCTCCTGGTGCAGCGGGGGCAGCGGCTGCGGCTCGGGCTCGGGGGCCTCGGCGTCCTCGTCGTCGACGGGGATCGTGCCGGTCACGCCGTTCTGCGCCGCGAAGGCGAGCACCTGCTCGATCGCGTCGCGCAGCTCGCCCTCGGGCAGCTCGCCGACGAACAGGCCGATCGGGCGCCCGCCGATCACGGCGGCGACCGTCGGCACCTGCTGCGCCTGGAACGCCATTGCGAGCTGCGGGCTGCGCTCGGTCTCGACGCGCGCGAGCACGAAGCGGCCGCGATACGACAGCGCGAGCTTGATGAGCGTCGCCGACAGGCGCGTGCTCTGCTCGGACCAGGACCCCCACAGGTCGACGACCACGGGCACGGACTGCGAGAGGTCGACGAGGTCGGTGAAGCTGCGGTCGTCGACCTCCACGACGAGACGCGAGGTGCCGGATGCCTCGGCCGGGGCATCCCCGGCAGCCGCCGCGGGCTGCTGCGCCCGGTTCACCAGCGCGGACAGATCGACCGCACCCTGGAGGCTCGCGCCACGCCCTGCATCACTCACTCGACAGCTCCTGAACTCGTGCTTTCAACGGCCGCTTGCAGGCTATCAAGCGCGCGCACCGCCTACGGCAGCTGCTTCGCGCCGACCATCGCCTGCGACCAGCCCAGCAGACGGATCTGCTCGTTGGACTCCACGGGGGGCACGTAGAACAGCAGCTGGTAGCTGTAGTCGCTCTCGACGCCGTTCGCCGCTTTGGTCACGTCGATGAACGCGCTCGTCGGGCTCGACGGGGGCAGCGGGTTGAACTTCGCCGCCGAGTTGAGCAGCTTGTACACCTGCTTCTGCAGCACCGTCGTCGAGACGAGCGCGCCGGCGTCGTTGGTCGCAAGCGCGATCGGAGCGGTCGACCCGGCCGAGTCGAGATAGGTCAGGTCGAGCAGCTCGTTCTTCGCCTTGATGTCGGCACGCTGCTGGGCCTCGGCCGCGGCGCCCGCGCCGTCGGTGCCCGTGCCGTCGCTGCCGTTCGCGAGGGTGTCGTCCTTCTTCTTCACGTCCTCGGCGAACTTCGAGTAGTACGGGCTCTTCGCACCGAGCTTGAGGACGCTCGCGTACTCGGTGGCCAGCTGGCTCGGTTGCACGGCGAGCAGCTTCGAGTCCGGCGGCACGAGGGTCGTGCCGATGCTCGCCGGCGCGAGGTCGGGGATCTGACCGCCGGTCATCGAGACGAGGTAGGCCACTTTGTAGTTCTCGCGCGGCGACTGCTGGGTCAGGGTCAGGTCGTAGTACGTCGGGATCTTCGCCGCCGCGTCCTGCACGACGACGTTCACCACGCGCGGCCAGGTGTCGGTGGCCTGCGGCAGGATCGGGTACAGCTTCTGGTCGACCGGCACGGCGGTGGGCAGGGCGTAGCCCGGCTTCGACGCGCGGATCCGGTAGTTCAGCTGGCGCTCGGTGAGGGCGGCCCCCGTGAAACGCGTCGCCGCGAGGGCCGCGTTGCGGGTGCTGTCGGCGGTCTTCGCCGTCTCGGCGATGCGCTCGACGATGTTGCGCAGCTGCGGCTCGGTCACCGCGGGGGCCGGGTGGTCGGCGCCCTGGCCCGGCAGCTGGGTCGTGAGCGGCGTCGCGGTCGGGGTCGGCGATGCCGAGGAGGCCCCGATCTGCGGCCAGTAGTCGGAGGAGCAGCCGGCGAGCGTCAGCGCGCCCGCGAGCACCACGGGCACCGCGATCATGCCGCGGCCGAGAGCGCGCCGGCCGCGCACGTCGGCGCCCCCCGCCGACGCGGCGGCGAGCTCGCGGCGCTCGGCACGGCTCAGGCGCGGGCCGCGCCCGTTGCTGCCGCCACGACGCGGGCCGCGCCCGCGGCGCATGTGCCGGATGGCGAGGATGTAGAACACGATGCCCGCCACGGCGAGCAGGGAGCCCAGCACGATCAGCGGGCCCGCCCACGGGGTGCGCGTGTCCATCGGCCAGGTGAGCGAGATGTCGCTCGGGGCGGCGTGCGCCCCGTCGCTCGCGATGATCACGCTCACGCCGTCCGGAACGTTCATGGTCGTGGTCTCGGCCTTCTTCCCCGTGAACTGCTCGAGCCACAGATCGCTGCCTGCGGGGTTCGGGGCGGTCGGAGAGATCGACGCGACCTCGTTGGCCGTCGCGGTCGTGCCGGAGGTCTGAGCGGCCGCCTGGGTGGCAGCCGGCGTCGACGTCGCGCCGGGCGTCGCCGTGGCGGTCGCGCCCGGGGTCGCCGTGCTGGTCGGCGTGGAGGCGCCGTCGCCCGAGGACGCGCCGCCCTGGTGCAGGCCGGCCTTCAGCGACTTCGTCGCGGCGTCGTAGGTGAGCCGGGTGTACGGCTCGTCGCCGACCCAGGCCATGACGTCGGCCGTGCGGCCGTAGGCGACGAACGGGTCGGCCGAGCCGGAGACGTCGAGGGTCTGCTGCCCGTCGATCGCGTTGAGGGTGGACCCCGAGAGCACGATGTAGGGGGCATCCGAACTCACCTGGGCCGAGGCGGTGACATCCGCCGCAGGGGCCCAGATGGTTCGCTGGGCGACGCCCACGCCGATCGTGACCGCGGCGAGGACGAACGCCGCGATGGCAATGACGAAACGCACTGGATTCCTTCCTGGCCGCGGTGGGCGGGTACGGGTCACCCACTGGCCAAAAGTCAATAGAGGTTATTCGATGCCCCTGGGCGGTCCCAGGGCGAACCCTGAACGCCGTCCCTTACTCGGGGTGAACCGGCGCGTCCTGCCCTGCTTGTAGCATTTCTGGGGTACGTCCGAAATCGGGCGCCGATCGACTCCACCCCCTCACCGGAGAGCCAGCAGTGACCACTGAAGAGTCCGAATTCACCCAAGTCTTCCGCGGCTACGACAAGGCGGAAGTCGACAAGGCTCTTCAGGAACTGCGTCGCGAGCTGATCAAGGCGAACACGCAGTCGTCCGACGCTGCGAAAGAGGTCAAGCGCCTCAATACGCGCATCGACGAGCTGAACGCCGAGATCGAGGAAGTCGGCAGCCCGACCTTCTCCGGCCTGGGCACGAAGCTCGAGAACACGCTCCGCGTCGCCGAGGAGCAGTCGACGCGCATGATCGCGCAGGCCGACATCGACGCCGAGAAGCTGCGCTCGCAGGTCGCGCAGGAAGCCGAGCGCATCCGGAACGCCGCGAAGGACCAGGCCGAGCGGGTCGTCAACGAGGGGAAGACGCAGGCCGCCTCCGAGGTGCAGGACGCGCAGATCGAGGCGAACTCGATCATCGCCGACGCGAAGCGCGATGCCGAGCAGCTCCTGCAGGACGCGCAGCGTGAGGCCGCGGCCATCCGCGGCGCCGTCGCGACCGAGGCCGCCGAGGTCCGCGCGACGTCGAAGCGCGAGGCCGCCGCCGCGAAGTCCGACGCCGAGCGCGAGGCATCCGAGGTCCGTGCCGCCGCCGCGAAGGACGCGCAGTCCAGCCGCGAGGCCGCCGCCGGCCTCGATGACGAGGTCGCTGCCCGCCGCGGCGAGGTCGAGCGCGAGCTCGCCGAAGCCCGCAGCCGGCACGACAGCGAGCTCGACGCCGAGCGCATCGCGCACCGCCAGAGCCTCGCGACGGCGTCCTCCGAGCACAGCGCCGCGCTGCAGGCCGAGGCCGCAGCGCAGACCTCGCGGCTCGCCGCCGAGCTCGCGGCGCACACCGCCGCCCTCGAGAGCGAGCGCACCGCGCACGACACCCGACTCGAGACCGAGCTCGCCGAGCACAAGACGAGCCTCGAGCAGGCGCGCATCGCGCACGAGTCGGATCTCGCGACGCAGCGCGCGACCGCTCAGACCGAGGTCGACGCGCAGCGCAGCCAGGCGGAGCAGGCCCGGATCGACCTCGAGGTCGAGCTCACCTCGCGCCGCGACGAGGCCGAACAGGAGCACCTGGCGCGCCACCAGGAGGCCGTGACGCAGACACAGCGCTTCCTCGACGACGCCAACCTGCAGCTCGCCGACGCGATCAAGCGCGCGAACGACGCCCGCGAGGACGCGAAGTCGATCGAGCAGGATGCCCGCGCCGAGGTCCACGCGAAGCGCAAGTCCGCCGAGCAGGACGCGGCTCAGATCGTCCGTGATGCCGAGGATCGCGCGCAGGCTCTGATCGAAGACGCCGAGAACCGCACGAAGAAGCTCGTCGACGACGCCGAGGACCGCCTTTCGCAGATCCGCATCGAGCGCGAGTCGGTCGCCGGCTACTTCGAGAGCCTCCGCGGCGCGCTGCAGCAGGCCGAGAAGGCCACCTCCACCGACGAGTAGGCATGGTCGATAGCCTGAACGCGTGAAGATCTCGAACGCGTTCAGGCTCGGTCTCGTCGGCACGCTCGGCGTGGGCGTCGGCTTCCTGATCCTGACGTCGATCGTCAACCTGTCGACGGTCATCACCTACATCGGCGTCGCGTTCTTCATCGCGCTCGGGCTCGAACCCCTCATCTCCTGGCTCGAGCGCCGCGGCATCCCCCGCTGGGCGTCCATCGTGATCGTCTTCGTCGTGATCCTCGGCATCGCCGTCGGGGTCATCTGGGCGATCGTCCCGGTCATCATCGAGCAGAGCACGCAGCTCGTGCAGGCCGTCACCGACTTCGTCAACCGCGGCACCTACGAGCAGTGGTACCAGTGGCTGCAGAACCAGTTCCAACCCGGCGTCGTCGACAACGCCGTCGCGCAGGGCTGGGCCGAGCTGCAGAAGAACCTGGGCACGATCACGGGCGGCGTGCTGCAGGCCGGCATCGGCATCATCTCGGGCGCGTTCGGCGTGCTGATCGTGCTGATCCTCACGATCTACTTCGCGACGAGCCTGCACAACATCAAGCGCGGCGCCTACGCGCTGGTGCCCGCGAGCAGGCGCGCGGGCTTCATCGACATCGCCGAGCAGGTGACCGATTCCGTCGGCAAGTACGTCATCGGCCAGATCTCGCTCGCGCTCGTGAACGGCATCCTGTCGACGATCTTCCTCACGATCATCCGCGCGCCCTACCCGATGCTGCTCGCGGTCATCGCCTTCCTGTTCTCGCTCGTTCCGCTCGTCGGCACGCTCTCGGGATCGGCGCTCATCGTGCTGCTCAGCCTGCTGCTCGGCTCGCCGCTCACCGCCCTGGTCGCGGCGATCTACTACCTCGTCTACATGCAGGTCGAGGCGTATGTCCTGAGCCCCCGCATCATGAATCGCGCGGTGGCCGTGCCCGGCGCCCTCGTGGTCGTCGCGGCGTTGGCCGGCGGCACCCTGCTCGGCGTCCTCGGGGCGCTCATCGCGATCCCCTTCGCGGCGTCGGTGCTGCTCATCGTGCGCCAGGTCGTGATCCCGCGCCAGAACCAGCTCTGACGCGCGTCTCATCGGTGCTCAGAGCTCGTAGACCTCCGGCAGAGGCAGCGCGGCGGGATTCACTGCGCGCACGATCTCGGTGAGCACGGTGCGGGTCTGAGTCTCGCCGACCCACAGGTGCTTGCCGCCGGGCACGTCGATGAACTCGACCTCGGGAACGGCCCCGCGGAAGACCGGCTCGGCCTCGGCCGGCTTCAGGAAGTCGTCGAGCTCGGGCAGGAGCACCACCATCCGCTTGCCGGAACCGTGCCAGGCGGCGAGCTCGTCGCGCGTCGCGCGATGCAGCGGCGGCGAGAGCAGCACCACGCCCTCGACGTCGTCGTGCGCGAGGCCGTACTTGATCGCCACCTCGGTGCCGAAGGACCAGCCCACGAGCCAGGGGCGCGGCAGCCCGCGATCGCGCACGAAGCGCACGGCCGCCTCGAGGTCGAACCGTTCGGTCACTCCCTCACCGAACTCGCCGTCGCTCACTCCACGCGGCGACTTCGTGCCGCGTGTGTTGAAGCGCAGCACCGCGAGGTCGGCGAGGGCGGGCAGCCGCGCGGCGGCCTTGCGAAGGATGTGCGAGTCCATGAAGCCGCCGTGAGTCGGCAGCGGGTGCAGGGTGATGAGCGTTGCGGCCGGATGTCCGCCGACCGGCGTCGCGAGCTCGCCGACCAGGGTGAGCCGGTCGAGCGTGACGAGCTCGATGGGCTCGCGCTCCGCGGGGAGCACGACCGCGCCACGGACCTCCACGGCCTCAGACATCCGCCCGACTCCCCTCGCGCGCACGGCGCGCCTCCGCCGCCCGCACTAGGCGATCTTCCAGCAGTGCGTATGCCAGTGCCGCCGGTCCGCCAGGTCGGCCGCGTCACCGCGCACGCCGTCGGCGCGCCACACCGCCAGGTGCTCGACCCCGACCGCGATGTCGCGACCGCAGCCGGGGCAGACGTAGACCTTCTGCGCGTTCGCGGCGGAGATCGGCTGCACGGTGTACTGCGCGCCGCGCTTCGTCTCGGTGCGACGCCACCCGAAGGTCAGCCGCTCGACGTCCAGATATGCATCGTCCCCGGCGGTCTTGCGACCCCGGGGACGATTGCTGCGCGGCATACAGCGAGTTTATCGAGAGCGCGCTCGCGCTCGGCTCAGTACCAGCCGGTCGCCTGGGAGTGGGCCCACGCTCCGCACGGCGTGCCGTAGCGGCCGTCGACGTAGCCCATGCCCCATTTGATCTGGGTCTGGTAGTTGTCCTGCCAGTCCGGGCCGGCCGTCGCCATCTTGCTGCCGGGCAGCGCCTGCGGGATGCCGTAGGCACCGCTCGGGTTCGACGCGTGGACGTTCCAGCCCGACTCGCGGTTCCACAACGAGACGAGGCAGTTGAACTGATCGGCGCCCATGCCCAGGGACGCGAGATAGGTCTGCGCCCAGGCCTGCGGGCTTCCGGTGGGCACGGCCGCTGCGGGCGCGGCGGTCACGGTGGTCGTCGTGGCAGACGACGCGCTCGAGGCGCTGCTGCTGGCGCTGGCGCTCTGCGTGGCAGTCGGCTTCGGGGCGGCGGGCACCGAGGCCGCGAAGTCCTCGTGCTGGACGGAGACCGCCTTGTAGCCGCTCGCGACGTCGAGCGCCTGCGGCTGCTGGCCGGCGAAGCGATCGGTCACGTGAGCGAACTGCATGCTCGTGTCGGCCGTCGCGAAGCTGTTCGGGTTGACCAGGTTGACGAGGAAGAACCCCGCAGCAGCGGCGAACGCCAGAAGGACGACGATGGGTCGGGATTTTTTGGAGAAGGAATTGTGCATGGTGTGAACGTGGTGGCCCGGGGCCGAGGCCCGCGTCGGAATCTCCGAACGCACGGCCTGTACGGCCGCCTTAGTCGCTACTCGCCTACCCACGATCACAGAACCATAACGGCGAGGTCGGCGGATGCCAAACCGAAAACGTTCGACAGCACGGCTTCCGTCACCGAACGGCCAGCATCACGTCGGTGACCGAGTCGAGCAGCAGATCGACCTGCGCCTCGGTGTAGCCGCCGCGCTCCCCCCGGAACACGACCGTGCGCACCTCTTCGACCGAGACCGGCAACCCCTCGGAGAAATACCTGATCAAGCGCGAAGAAAACTGATCGACTTGCTCGACGTCGTAGCCGTGGCCGAAGAAGCCAGCACGCGTGAAACGCTCGCCGTCGGGCCGGTTGAGTCGGTTGACGATGACCTGGGCGAGCTCGCGCGCCCGCCCGAACCATTCCTTTTCTCCGAGTTCCCTCCGAGCAGCCTGCCGTTCGCGCTCTGCGAAGACGTCCTCGAGCCGCTCGAGCGCGGCGTCGACCGCGACGGGCTCGTACCCGTGCTTGACCAGATCGAAGGCCGTGCGGCGGATGTCGGTGGCCGCCAGCCCCTGCTCGCGGCCGTCGAAGACGGCGCGGGCGTGGTCCAGGAAGGCGTCCACCTGCTCGGCGGAATAACCTCGTCGGCCGCGGTCGACAGTGGGGAAACCGGTCATGTGCTGGGTGCTCCTCGGCTCGGGTGTCACGAGAACAGCGGTTGGAAGATCAGGTACAGAGCATAGGCGCCCGCCGCCGACGGAAGGATCGAATCGAGCCGGTCGAGCACGCCGCCGTGCCCCGGCAGCCAGGTGCTCATGTCCTTGACGCCGATGTCGCGCTTGATGAGCGATTCGGCGAGATCGCCGAAGGTCGCCGTCAGGAGCAGCACGGGCCCGAAGACGAAGCCGAACCACCACGGCACGTGCAGCATGAAGACCGAGAGCAGGATGCCGGCGATGATCGCCGCCGCGGCCGCGCCGCCGAAGCCCTCCCAGGTCTTCCCGGGGCTGATGCTCGGCGCGAGCTTGTGACGGCCGAAGTTGAGCCCGACGGCATAGGCGCCGGTGTCGATCGCGACGACCACGATGAGCATCGCGAGAAGCCACCAGCTGCCGCCCGGGGATGCCAGGGGCGATGCCAGCAGGACGGAGAAGCTCGCCAGCATCCCGATATATGCCTGAACAAGAATGGAGGCGTTCAGGTCGCGCAGCAGCGCCGCTCCCCCGCCGCGCCGGCTGGGCCAGGCGTATTCCACCAGCCGCCACAGCACGACGAACGCCACGCCGGCGATCGCGACGGCCCAGCGCAGCTCGGCGTCGAGGTAATAGGACGCGGGGATCAGCGCGAGCGCGGCGATCACACTCGCCGTGCGGGGGATGTCGCGCCCGCTCTGCCGCAGCGCGGTTCCGAGCTCGACCACGCCGAGCGCGACGATCACGCCCGCGACGATCATGAAGATCCAGGTCACGAAGATCAGGCTCGCGAGCACACCCGCGCCGGCCACGACCCCGATGGCGATCGCCACGATGAGGTTGCGGCCGGTGCGGGCCCTGATCCGCTCGTTGACCTGGTCGAACTGCTGCCGCGCCTGATCGAACTGGGCGCGGCCCTCGTGGAGCTGACGCTCGAGGTCGGCGCGCGCGGCCTGGGCTTGCGCCTTAAAGTCGGGGCCCTGAGGCCGCTGCGCCATGGGGTCAGACCTCGAGGAGTTCGGCTTCCTTGCGGGTGAGAGCCTCGTCGATCTGGTCGACGTGCTTCTTGGTGAGGGAGTCGAGCTCCTTCTCGCCACGACCGATCTCGTCCTCGCCGACCGAGTCCTTCAGGGCGTCGAGGTCGTCCTTCGCCTTGCGGCGGATGTTGCGGATCGAGACGCGTGCCTCTTCGGCCTTGCCGCGCACGACCTTCACATAGTCCTTGCGGCGCTCCTCGGTGAGCTCGGGCATCGTGATGCGGATGATGTTGCCGTCGTTGTTCGGCGTGACGCCGAGGTCGGCACGCGCGACGATCGCCTTCTCGATCTCCTTGAGAGCGGTCTTGTCGAACGGCTGGATCAGGATGACGCGGGCCTCGGGCACCTGCAAGGAGGCGAGCTGCTGCAGCGGGGTCGGGCTGCCGTAGTAGTCGACCAGCACCCGGGCGAACAGCTGCGGGTTCGCGCGACCGGTGCGGACCTCGGAGAAGTCCTCCTTCGCGGACTCGACGGACTTGCCCATGCGTTCCGTGGCGTCGGACAGGACATCAGCGATCACGGTGGCTCCTTCGTAGATCTGTTCCGTCGATTCTATCGACGGGGCTTGCGGGTGGGCGGCAGGCGTCAGTGACTGACCAGTGTGCCGATCGTCTCGCCGCGGATGGCCGCGGCGACGTTGCCTGCGGGGGCCATGCCGAAGACCTGCATCGGCATCTTGTTGTCCATGCAGAGGCTGAACGCCGTCGAGTCGACCACCTTGAGGCCGCGGCGCAGCGCCTCCTGGTAGGTGATGTGGTCGATCTTGGTCGCGCTCGGGTCGTGCTTCGGGTCGGCGGTGTAGACGCCGTCGACGCCGTTCTTAGCGACGAGCACAGCGTCCGCGCCGATCTCGAGGGCGCGCTGTGCGGCGACCGTGTCCGTCGAGAAGTACGGCAGACCTGCGCCTGCGCCGAAGATGACGATGCGGCCCTTCTCGAGGTGGCGCTCGGCGCGGCGCGGGATGTAGGGCTCGGCGACCTGCGTCATCGCGATCGCGGACTGCACGCGGGTCTCGGCGCCGGCCTGCTCGAGGAAGTCCTGCAGGGCGAGGGCGTTCATGACGGTGCCCAGCATGCCCATGTAGTCGGCGCGCCCGCGGTCCATGCCGCTGCGGCTGAGCTCGGCGCCGCGGAAGAAGTTGCCGCCGCCGACGACGATCGCGACCTCGACCTCGTGCGCCGCGGCCGCGATCTCGCGCGAGAGGCCCGCGATGACATCCGGATTGACACCCAGCGAACCCGCCCCGAAGGCCTCCCCCGACAGCTTCAGGAGGACTCTGCGCTTCTTCTGGTCGGCCATGTCTCGGTGTCGCCCTTCCGGTGTGTCGTTGTCAGTCGAGGTTATCGGTTATTCCTGTGCCGAAGCGGCTTCGGCGCACACAAAAAGGGAGTCCGGATGCCATGCGGCACCCGGACTCCCCGATCGCGTGTTACGCGCCGACCTTGAAGCGGGCGAAGCCCGTCACGGCGATGCCGGCGGCCTGGGCCACCTTGGCGACGTTCTGCGAGTTGTCCTTCGCGTAGTCCTGCTCGAGCAGCACGACCTGCTTGTAGAAGGCACCGAGGCGACCCTCGACGATCTTCGGGAGCATGGCCTCGGGCTTGCCCTCGTTGCGCGAGATCTCCTCGACGATGCGGCGCTCGTTCTCGACCGCCTCGGCCGGGACCTGCTCGCGGGTCAGGAACTCCGGCGCGGCGAAGGAGATGTGCTGCGCGATGGAACGCGCGGTCTCCTCGTCGGAACCGGTGAACGCGACGACCACGCCGACCTGCGGGGGCAGGTCCTTCGAGGTCTTGTGCAGGTAGATCGAGAAGTTCTCGCCCTCGACGAAGGCGACGCGGCGCAGGACGATCTTCTCGCCGATGACCGCGGCCTGGTCGTCGATGACCTCGGCGACCGTCTTGGTGGCGGCCGGGGCGGCCAGAGCCGACTCGAGGTCGGTCGCGCCGGCCTTGATGATCGCCTCGAGCACGCCGTCGCCGAGCGCGACGAACTTGTCGTTCTTCGCGACGAAGTCGGTCTCGCAGGCGAGCTCGATCAGCCAGGCCTTGCCGTCCGTGGCACGAGCCGCGACGAGGCCCTCGCTGGTGGAGCGGTCGGCACGCTTCGCGTTGCCCTTCGCACCCTTCAGTCGAAGGATCTCGATCGCCTTCTCGATGTCGCCGTCAGCTTCGACCAGCGCGTTCTTGGTGTCGACCATGCCGGTGCCGAGCTGCTCGCGCAGCGCCTTGACGTCGGCGACGCTGAAATTAGCCATGGATCTGTGTGCTCCTCAGTGGGTGTGAGAGGTGATGTAGGCGAAAAGTGCTTACTCGGCGCTCGCGGCCGGCTCGGCGTCGGCGACCTTCTCGGTCTCGGCGCTCGACTGGGCGGGGGTCTCGTCGCCCGCGTTCAGCAGCTCCTGCTCCCACTCGGCGAGCGGCTCGGCCTCTTCGCCCTCGGTCTGCCCGTGCTTCGACATCAGGCCCTCAGCGGCCGCGTCGGCGACGATGCGGGTGAGCAGGGCGACGGAGCGGATCGCGTCGTCGTTGCCGGGGATCGGGAAGTTGACCTCGTCCGGGTCGCAGTTGGTGTCGAGGATGGCGACCACGGGGATGCCGAGCTTCTTCGCCTCGTCGATGGCGAGGTGCTCCTTCTTGGTGTCCACGACCCAGATCGCGCTCGGCGTCTTGGTGAGGTTGCGGATGCCGCCCAGCGTCTTGTGGAGCTTCTCGAGCTCGCGCTTCTTGATGAGCAGCTCCTTCTTGGTGAAGCCGCTGGTGTTGCCCTCGAAGTCGAGCTCCTCGAGCTCCTTCATGCGGGCGAGGCGCTTCGAGACGGTGCTGAAGTTGGTGAGCAGGCCACCGAGCCAACGCTGGTTGACGTAGGGCTGGCCGACGCGGGTCGCCTGCTCGGCGATCGCCTGCTGGGCCTGCTTCTTGGTGCCGACGAAGAGGATGCTGCCGCCGTGAGCGACGGTCTCCTTCACGAAGTCGTACGCCTTGTCGATGTAGGTGAGCGACTGCTGCAGGTCGATGATGTAGGAGCCCGAGCGCTCGGTGAGGATGAAGCGCTTCATCTTCGGGTTCCAACGGCGGGTCTGGTGCCCGAAGTGGACACCGCTGTCGAGCAGCTGACGCATGGTGACGACGGCCATGATCGTTCCTTTGTTCTTGAGGTTGATTGTCCTGGTGCCCGGCGCACTCCCACCCGAGGCATCCGAAGGATGCGCTGGGACCTATGGGAGATCGGGTCGTCGACGTCGAGTCGACTGAAGGGCACGCGTAGTCGCCCCGACATGCGGGGTGCTCGTGAAGTCTATCAGGCTGATTCGCGGAGTTCGGGATGCCGGCCGAGGAACAGCGCCTCGGTCTTCTCCAGGGCGACGCCCTTCGTCTCCGGCACCCGGAACAGCACGAAGAAGAACGAGAGCGCCGCGAAGATCGCGTAGATCGCGTAGGTCCCGGGCAGCGACCACGACGAGAGCGGAGGGAACGTCTCGGAGATGATGAAGTTCGCGATCCACTGCGCGGCGGCGGCCACGCCGAGGGCGCGGGCACGGATGCGGCTCGGGAAGATCTCCCCGAGCAGCACCCACACGAGCGGGCCCCACGTGGCGCCGAAGGCGATGATGAAGACGTTCGCCGAGACGACGGCGACGGCCGCCCAGGCGGCAGGCAGCGTGAGCTGCCCGTTGTGGAGCGTGGCGAAGCTGAACGCGACGGCCTCGAGGCCGAGCGGGACTGCCATGCCGATCGAGCCGATCAGCAGCAGGATGCGCCGACCGATGCGGTCGACGAGGGCGATCGCGATGAACGTGACGAGCACGTTCACGATGCCGGAGATCACGCTGAGCAGGAACGCGTGGGCGCCGAGCCCGACGGCCGTCCAGAGCGAGTTCGAGTAGTAGAAGACGACGTTGATGCCGACGAACTGCTGGAACACCGACAGGATGATGCCGACCCAGACGATCGGGTGCAGGCCGAACGAGGGGCCGCGCAGCGACGCCCTGGCGTTCTTCCTGTCCTCGGCGATCGCCTTCTCGATGTCGCCCACCGCGGTGTCGATCTCGTTCTCCGGAACGATCGTCGAGAAGACCTGCACCGCCTCGTCGCGGCGCCCGACGAGCAGCAGATAGCGGGGCGACTCGGGCACGCGCAGGGCGAGATAGCCGTACACCGCCGCGGGGATGACGCCGACGATGAACATCCAGCGCCACGCGCCGAGGTTGAGCCACAACGAGGCGGTCGCGTCGTTGCCGGCCGCGCTGTTCAGCACGAAGTCGGAGAGCAGGGCCACGAAGATGCCGATGGTGATCGCGAGCTGCTGCAACGACGCGAGGCCGCCGCGGACGCCTTTCGGCGCGACCTCGCCGATGTAGGCGGGGGCGATGACCGACGCGATGCCGATGCCGAGGCCTCCCACCACGCGCCAGAAGCCGAGATCCCACACGCTCTGCGCGAGGCCGGCGCCGATCGCGCTGACGAAGAACAGCGCCGCGCCGAGCAGCATCACGCGCGGCCGACCCCAGCGATCGGCGAGGTTGCCCGCGATCCAGGCCCCGACGGCGGAACCGAGCAGTGCCACGGCGACGACGAAGCCGTCGACGAACTCACGGCCGGGGCCCGAGACAGCGGGCGCGACGATCTGCTTGCCGATGGCATCGACGGCGCCGTTGATGACGGAGGAGTCGAAGCCGAACAGGAAACCACCCACGGCCGCGGCGATGGCGAGCCCGGTCACCCTGCGGCGGAACTTCGGATCGATCGATTCAGACGACATCGGATGCCCCTCTCCCACACAGGCACTCTTTCCCCTCACAGCAGGTACCCGCAATGGATTGCCCCCAGATCGGAGCAGCTGCTATCGCATGGTGCCCGAGCGGTGGCACGCTTCCCGGATGGTCTACAGATGGTCCGCCGCTGCAGCGGTGCTGCTCGCGGTCGTGTGCTTCGGCGGCCGCGACGCGCCCGAGGCCGTCGCACCCCACCTGCGGTGGCCCGTCGCCGTTCACCGGGTCGTCGCGCCGTACGAGGCGCCGCCGGGCCCGTACGCCGCCGGCCATCGGGGCATCGACCTCGCGGCCGCGCCCGGGGACGGCGTCGTCGCGCCGGCCGACGGCATCGTGACGTTCTCGGGCATGGTCGTCGATCGCCCGGTGGTGACGGTTCAGATCGGCGAGGGGGTCCTCGTGAGCTTGGAGCCGGTCGTGGCGGATGTCCCGCGCGGGGCATCCGTCGCGGCGGGGCAGCCGCTCGGAACAGTCGGCCACGGCGGCCACTGCGACGCGCGCTGTCTGCACCTCGGTGTGCGCGTCGACGGCGCGTATGTCTCACCGCTCCTGTTCATCGGCGGCGTTCCGCCGGCGGTGCTGCTGCCGCTGCCCTGATTCCGACGGCCTGGCCGCCCCTGCCGTGACGACGGCTCAGGCGCGGGGGTGGGCCTGGGCGTAGCTCTGCTTCAAGCGCTCCACCGAGACGTGCGTGTAGATCTGCGTCGTGCCGAGGCTCGCATGGCCGAGCAGCTCTTGCACGGTGCGCAGGTCGGCGCCTCCGTCGAGCAGGTGCGTCGCCGCCGTGTGCCGCAGCGTGTGCGGGCCTCGTGGCCCGCCCCCCGGGTAGGCGGCGAGCGCCCGCGAGACGACGTCGTAGGCCGCACGGGAGCTGAGGCGCTTGCCGCTCGGGCCGAGCAGCAGGGCGTCACCCGCTGCACCGTCGCCGTTCTCCCGCAGCACAGGGCGGGCGGTGCGCAGGTAGTCGACGAGGGCGCCGAGCGCAGGAACGCCGAACGGGACCGTCCGCTGCTTGTCCCCCTTGCCCGTCACGGTGAGGGTGAGCCGGTCGAGATCGAGATCGGCGACATCGAGGCCGACGAGCTCGGACACGCGGATGCCGCAGGCGTACAGCAACTCGAGCAGGGCTCTGTCGCGCACCGCCTTCGGGTCGCCGGTGGACGCGCGCTCCGCCGCCCTGTCGAGCAGCTCCGCCGCCTGAGCCTGGTTCACGATGTGCGGCAGATGACGCCCGAGCTTCGGGGAGCGCAACCGGATGCCCGGGTCGACGGCGAGAAGCCCGGCCCGCGCCGCCCATGAGGTGAAAGAACGCGCGGAGGCGCTCCGCCGCGCGAGCGTCGCCGGCGCCAGCCGGCTCTCGCTCGCCTCCCATTGCCACTGCCGCAGCAGTTCGAGGTCGAGCTCGTCGAGCCGATGGGCGCCGCTGCGCTCGGCGAAGCGGACGAGCCCGGTGAGGTCCGCCCGATACGAGCGCAGCGTGGCCTCGGCGAGCCCCCGTTCGAAACGGGAGTGGTCGAGGAAGCGCTCGACCGCCGCCGACAACTCCATCGGTCAAGCATGCCCCGCGGCTCACCGTTTCTTCGGAACCGACACCCAGCCCTTCTCCGTCTTGCGCACGGCGCCGTCGAGCAGAAGGACGCCGAGCAGCCCTGCGGTCTCGGGCTCGCCCATCCCGCTGTCGCGTGCGACCTCGCCGACCGTCTTCGCCGTGCGGCCGTTGAGCGTCTTGAGCACGCGGCCGAATCGGGGGTCCTCGGGGTCGGCCAGCGGCTCGGCGTCGACCTCGCCGTGCACCAGCTCGATGACGTCCTGGGTGCAGGTGACCAGGGTCGTCAGACGCTCCGGGTCGCGCAATGCGGCGTGACACCCGGCCGACGACGGGCTCGTCACGGGGCCCGGCACGATGCCGACGGGGCGCTCGAGCTCGCGCGCATGGTTCGCCGTGTTCATCGCCCCGGACCGAGTGCCCGCCTCGATGAGCACGGTCGCACTCGTGAGGGCGGCGATGAGGCGGTTCCGCCCGAGGAAGCGGAACGGCGTGGGCGCCACGCCGAATGCCGCCTCGGCCACCACGGCGCCCTCACGGGCGATGCGGGCCAGCAGCTCATGGTTCCCGGTCGGATAGAACGCATTCAGGCCGCCCGCCATCACCGCGACCGTGCGCCCGCGTGCGGCGAGGGCAGCTCGATGCGACGCGGCATCGATGCCGTAGGCACCGCCGGACACCACCGTCCAGTCGCGCTCGGCGAGGCCCGCGGCCAGCTCGGTGGCGACATGGGTGCCGTACCCCGTGGCGGCCCGCGTTCCCACGAGGGCCACCGAGTGCTCGAAGTCCTCGAGCATCGTCGGCTCGCCGAGGCACCACAGCAGGAGCGGCGCGTGCTCGTTCAGCCCGCGCAAGCCGATCGACCATTCGGGGTCGCGCGGCGTGAGCAGGGTCGCGTGCGAGACGGCCGCCATGGCGAACACCGACTCGATCAGCGACCCGACCATGCGCGGATGCCACCGCTGGAAGCCCGCGCGGACACCGTCGATCGCGGGCAGACCCCTCTCGTCATAGGCCTGCGTCACCCGCTGTGCGACGAGGCCCGCGTGATGACGCAGGCGGGCGGCTGTCGGGAACGGCTCGCGATGCAGGACGAGGGAGAGGGCGACGGCCGCCCCGAGGTCCTGCACGAGAAGGCCCGCGGTGCCGTCGCCGGGCTCGGCGAGGACGCTCCAGATCACCCGCGCGGTGAGCTCCGCATCGTCGTCGTCGCGCCCCGGCCTCAATCTGTCCCAGAGCACAGCACGCTCCCGCGGCGACATGCCCATAAGTCCGCTCATCCGGTGAACCCCTCTCTCAGTGCGATCGCCGAGCAGACATGCTCGACGGTGGGCGAGGACGCGCCGTCCAGATCGGCGAGTGTCCACGCGACGCGCAGCACGCGCATGTACCCACGCGGACTCATCGCCCGCCGGTCGTAGTGGCGCTCCAGCGGGGCCATGACCCGGTGGGGCAGCATGCCGATGCCCTCGGTGAGCCAGCGGCTGGGGATCCGCGCATTGGTGCGCCACGTCTCGGTCGCGAACCGGGCCGCCGCCGCGGAACGGGCCTCGGCGACGCGGGCTCTCAGCTGAGCCGTGGTCTGCCCGCGTGCCTCATCGCCGCGCCGCAGCTGCGCGGGCGTGAGGCGGCGCACCTGGAGCTGGATGTCCATGCGATCCATCAGGGGCCCCGAGATCCTGCTGAGGTACTGGCGCCGTCGGCCGGGCGAGCAGGTGCACTCCCCCTCGGTCGAGAGCCCAGACATGCCACACGGGCACGGGTTCGCGGCCATGATCAGCTGGAATTCCGCCGGGTACTCCGCACTCTGATTGGCCCGACTGATGGAGATGACCCCGGATTCGAGCGGTTGGCGCAGCGCATCGAGCGCATTCGTCTGGAACTCCGGCGCCTCGTCGAGGAAGAGAACGCCGTGGCTCGCGCGCACCGCCGCGCCCGGTCGGATCCGCCCGCTTCCCCCGCCCACGAGGGCCGCGGCGGAGGCGGTGTGGTGCGGCGACTCGTAGGGCGGCCGTGTGACGAGCCCGCTCACCGACCCGAGCTCCGTCAGCGAGCGGATGGACGTCGCCTCGAGCGCAGCGCGGCTGTCCAGGTCGGGCAGGATGCCGGGCAGCCGCTCCGCGAGCATCGTCTTCCCTGCGCCCGGCGGCCCCAAGAAGAACACGTGGTGGCCGCCCGCGGCGGCCGCGGTCAGCGCGTAGACAGCCTCTTCGTTCCCGATCACATCGGACATGTCGACCTCGTCGAGCCGCCTGTCGGACTGCGGCGCCGCCAGCAGCGGCTCCATCTCGACCGGGGCGAGGCCGCCGCCGTGGCGGATCGCCGCCTCACGGAGCGAGACGACGGGCACGACTTCCACACCGGGGACCAGTTCCGCCTCGGCGAGGTTGCCGATCGGCACCATCACCCGGCGCGCACCCGCCGCCACCGCCGCCGACACCGCGGGCAGGACGCCGAGCACGGGGCGCACGCGCCCGTCGAGACCGAGCTCGCCGAGGTGCACAGTGCGCGCGATCGACGCCGCGGACACCTTTCCGTCGGCCGCGAGTGCGGCCAGCGCGATGGCCAGGTCGAACCCCGAGCCGTGCTTCGGCAGCACTGCGGGCGAGAGGTTCGCCGTCACGCGACTCTGGGCGAGCGAGCAACCCGAGTTGGATGCCGCGGCGAGCACCCGGTGCGCCGCCTCGGCGAGCGAGGTGTCGGGCAGGCCGATGAGTTTGAACAGCGGAAGCCCCGAGGTGATCGACGCTTCGACATCCACCAGTGAACCGCGCAGCCCCTGCAGCGCGACCGAGAGGGTGCGTGCCACGCCCATCAGCCGATCCCCCGCAGGTGCTCGATGCGCGCGGGTGCCTCGCGACCGCCGATGATGCCGATCACGTCGAGCCGGATCTGCGGACGGGCACCGGCGTGCGCCCGGCACCACTCGGCCGCGAGTCGGCGCAGCGCCGCGATCTTCTTGGGCGTCAGCGCATCGAACGGATGCCCGAAGGCGAGCCCCGAACGCGTCTTGACCTCGACGAACACGGTCGTGTCGCCGAGTTCGGCGATGATGTCGAGCTCACCGCGCGTGCCGCGCCAGTTCCGCCCGACGATGCGATAGCCGTCGGCCTCGAGGAACCGGGCGGCGAGCTGCTCGCCGCTCCTGCCGAGGATGTCTTTGTCCGCCATGGCAGGCAGACTCGCGGAGAACCTGACGGCGGCAGGCGGGGCGGCGACTCTGATCTGTGCGCTACGCGGCGCACACGGCGCCTGTGGAGGGCGAGAGACGCCCTACTCGTCGAGCGCGAGCTCCTTCGGGAGCTCGAATTCCTTCGACGACAGCTCCTCGATGTTGACGTCCTTGAAGGTGAGCACGCGCACCGACTTCACGAAGCGATCGGCGCGATAGACATCCCACACCCAGACGTCGTGCATGGTGATCTCGAAGTAGAAGTCGTGCTCGGTGTCGCGCCGGACGAACTCGACCTCGTTGGCCAGGTAGAACCGGCGCTCAGTCTCGATCACGTACTTGAACTGGCTGACCACATCGCGGTACTCGCGGTAGAGAGCCAGCTCGACCTCGCGGTCGTAGTCGTCGAATTCGTCTTCGTCCATCGTGGATTCAGTCTATGGCGACGGCGCGTCAGCGGATCCAGGTGCGCCGATGGTGCTCGGACGGCCCCGACTCGGCGATGGCCGCCAGATGGGCCGCCGAGCCGTAGCCCTTGTTCGACAGCCAGCCGTACTGCGGGTAGTCGTCGTGCAGGGAGATCATGCCGTGATCGCGATGGACCTTCGCGATCACCGAGGCGGCGGCGACGGACGCGCACGCCATGTCGGCCTTCACCCGCGTCGTCACGTGCATCCGCGTCTCGAGAACGGGGTTCAGCCAGTCGTGGTTGCCGTCGAGCAGCACGGATGCCTCGCCCACCGGCGCCCCCGCGGCCCGCAGCGCCCCGAGCGCCCGCCACCCCGCGATGCCGAGCGCGGTCACGATGCCGTGCTCGTCGATCTCGGCCGGAGTCGACTCGCCCACCGCCGAGAACAGCCCCCACGAAGCGCACTGCGGTGCCAGGCCCTCGCGCACGGCCTCCTTGAGCAGCTTCGAGTCGCGCAGCCCCTCGGGGAAGGCCGGCATCTCTGGCCCGATCACGACCATGCCGACGGCGACCGGCCCCGCGAGCGCCCCGCGGCCGACCTCGTCGACCGCGATCAGGAACCCTCCCCCCGCAGCGGCGAAGAGCTCGCGCTCGATGTCGAGCGTCGGTGCGGTGCTCTGCGGGCTCACTTGCCCTTCTCGTCGACGCCGCGGAACACGTCGGGGTAGTTGGACAGCCACGACCAGCGCGAGATGGGCCAGCTGATGACGAAGGCGCGGCCGACCACGTCCTTCTCGGGCACGAAGCCCTTGCTCGGCAGGTCCTGGTGCATGCTCGAGTCTTCCGAGTCGTTGCGGTTGTCGCCGAGCACCCAGAGATCGCCCGGCGGAACCGTCACGTTGAACGGCTTGCCCGCGGGGATGTCGCCGGTCACCTGCGTGTACGGCTCTTTGATCGGCACGCCGTTGACCGTGATCTGATTCAGCACGTTGCAGCACACGACGTGATCGCCGGGGATGCCGATCACCCGCTTGACGAGGTGGTTGTCGCTGTCGGCCGTGGCGAGGCCGATGAAGGTGAAGAAGTCGCTCAGCCCGCGCACGACGGGGTTCGACGACCGCGGAGCCACGATGTTCTCGCTCTCGCCCGGCGGCAGCCAGTTGCCCGGGTCGGTGAACACGATGACGTCGCCGCGGTGCACCGGGATCAGGCGGGGCTCGAGCTCGTTCACGATGATCCGGTCGTTGACCATCAGCGTGTTCTCCATCGACTCCGACGGGATGTAGAACGAGCGGATCAGGAAGGTCTTGATGAGGAAGGAGACCAGCAGCGCGACGATGAAGATGACGACGATGTCGCGCACGAAGAGCCAGGCCGTGCGCCCTGCGCTGCGCTGGGGAGACCTTGCGGCAGCCCGGGTTTCGGTCGTGTTGGTCGTGCCGTCAGTCATCTCACCCTTGTCCGGTGCCCCCCGAATAGAGCGGAGCCCCCGAGCCAGTGTAAAGGCTCGGGGGCTCCGAAAATGTCGCGTGGCGGGACGCTTACGCGTCGCGCTTCTCCTTGATCTTGGCCTTCTTGCCACGGAGCTCGCGCAGGTAGTACAGCTTCGCGCGACGCACGTCGCCGCGGGTGACGACCTCGATGTGGTCGATGACCGGCGAGTGAACCGGGAAGGTGCGCTCGACGCCGACCTGGAAGCTGACCTTGCGGACCGTGAAGGTCTCGCGCACGCCGTGGCCCGAACGGCCGATGACGACGCCCTGGAAGACCTGGATACGGGAGCGGTTGCCTTCGATGATGTTGACGTGCACCTTGACGGTGTCACCGGGGCGGAAGTCGGGGACGTCCGACTTCAGGCTGGCGGCGTCTACCGCGTCGAGAAGGTTCATGGGAGTTTCGCTTCCTGCGACCGCCACAGGTCGGGCACTGGTCGACTATGAAGAGTAAGGGATTCGCCGCACGATTCCGGCTCCCCTGTGGCAGGGCCGCGCGCGGCACAAGAATCCATTCTGCCAGAGCGCGGGCCGTGGCCCAAATCTGCTAGAGCGGCACCGCTCCGTCGTCGGCCAACAGATCGGGGCGCACCCGGCGCGTCCGCTCGACCTGCTGCTCATGACGCCACTTCGCGATGGCGCCGTGGTTCCCCGACAGCAGGATCGGCGGGACCTCGAGGCCACGCCATTCGGCGGGCTTGGTGTAGCTCGGGTACTCCAGCAGCCCGTTCTCGTGGCTCTCCTCCACGAGCGACGCGGGATTGCCGACGACGCCCGGAACCAGGCGCCCGATGGCCTCGATCATGGCCATCACCGCGACCTCGCCGCCGTTCAGCACGTAGTCGCCCATGCTCACGAGCTTGACGCGCGCGCGGGTCGCGACGTGATCGAAGACGCGCTGGTCGATGCCCTCGTAGCGGCCGCAGCCGAAGACGAGCTGTTCCTCGTCGGCGAGCGAACGCGCCATGGCCTGTGTGAAGACCTCGCCGGCCGGCGAGGGGAAGATCACGAGCGGGTCGGAGCCCTCAGCCCGATCGGCAGAGCCCGAGTCGAGCAGGGTGTCGAGCACCTCGCCCCACGGCTCGGGCTTCATGACCATGCCGGCGCCCCCGCCGTACGGGGTGTCGTCGACCGTGCGGTGCCGGTCGTGCGTGTAGTCGCGCAGGTCGTGCACGCCGAGCTCGATGAGCCCGTTCGTGCGCGCCTTCCCGAGCAACGAGATGTCGAGCACATCGAAGAACGTCGGGAAGATCGTCACGATGTCGATGCGCATCGGAGGTCAGGCCTCTTCGGTCTCGACGGGTTCGGGGGCCTCTGCGGATGCCTCGGCCGGGGCATCCTCAACGGCCTCGGACCCGACCTCGTCCTCGTCTTCGGGGAGCTCTTCGAACAGCCCGGCCGGCGGGGTGACGGTCAGCGTGCCCGCGACGAGGTCGACGGCCGGCACGATCGCGGCGACGAAGGGCACGAGCACCTCGCCCGCGGCGGTCTCGATCGCCAACAGGTCCTGGGCGGGCATGTGGTCGACCCGGGCGACCTTGCCGACCGCGGCGCCGTCGCGCAGCGCGGTGAGGCCGACCAGCTGGTGGTCGTACCACGCGTCCTCTTCGGGAGCGTCGTCGGACGCGTCGACCCAGAGGATGGCCTTGATGAGGCTCTCGGCCTCGGTGCGGTCGTCCACGCCGACGAAGAAGCCGACGGGGTGGCCGTTGTACCAGCGCAGCTCGCGCAGCTCGAGGTTCTTGCCGTGCCACTTCGACGTGTCCGGCACCTGGAGCGAGAAGACGGCACCCGGCACGAAGCGGCGCTCGGGGTCGTCGGTGTAGAGCTCGAGTTTGATGGCGCCCTTGAGCCCGTGGGCCTTGGTGAGGCGCCCGACCCGCAGCTGAGCGTCAGACGGTTTGGCGACCGCCATCAGCGGGCGGTGTCGACGACGTCGACACGGACGCGCTCGCTGCCCGCCAGCGCGTTCACCACGGTGCGCAGGCTGCTCACGGTGTGACCACCGCGGCCGATCACGCGGCCGAGGTCCTCGGGGTTCACGGAAACCTCGAGGACCTCGCCGCGAGGCGAGCTCTTCTGTGCGACCTCGACATCATCGGGATGTTCGACGATGCCCTTGACGAGGTGTGCGACAGCAGTAGCGAGCATGGTGATGAGACCTACTCCGCGGCCTCGTCGGAGGCCTCAGCGGCCTCGTCGGCAGGAGCCTCGACGGCCTCGGCCTTCGCCGGGGTCTCGGTCTTCGGCTTCAGAACCGGCTTCTTCTTCTCGTCGGCGACGAACTCGGCCTTGCCCTCGGGCGCGACGACCTTGGACTCGGTGTCCTTCTCGCCCTTGAACTTGGCCCAGTCACCCGTGAGCTTGAGGAGCACGAGGACCTGCTCGGTCGGCTGGGCGCCGACGCCGAGCCAGTACTGCGCACGCTCGGTGTCGATCTTGATGAGCGACGGGTTCTCCGTCGGGTGGTACTGACCGATCTCTTCGATCACACGACCGTCGCGCTTAGTGCGCGAGTCGGCGACGACGACACGGTAGTAGGGGGCACGGATCTGGCCCAGGCGCTTGAGGCGAATCTTGACAGCCACAGTTCTCCTGTAGGTGGTGGAGGTGTTGAAGCGAACTGACTGCGCGGGCTGTGGGGTCAAGCACGCCCTCGCAGGAGGTCTGATGGAGGCTTCGGCGTTCGGATAGAGGGTCGGAACGCATGAAGCCGACAGTCCATTCTGCCAGACGGAGCACCGGGGCTGCTAATCAGCGAGACGGCGCGCCGCCGCGATCCCCTCGCTCGTCGCACGGACGGCGTCGACGGACCGCGCGTCGCGCGCGCCGCCGACGATCTCGTGCGGGATGACGCGTGCCGCGAGCCCTGCCGAGAGCGTCTCGTTGCTCTCCTGGCCGGCGCAGATCACGACGGTCTCGCCCGGGATCAGTTCGACGGCGCCGTCCGCGTGCACGACTTCGACGCCTTCCGCTGTGATGCGCCGGTAGTCGATGCCGGCGAGCAGCCGCACGCCCGCGTGCTGCAGCGCGCCGACGTTCACCCAGCGGCTCGTGATGCCGACGCCCTGGCCGAACTTGCCCTGCCGCCGCAGCACCGTGACGTCGGAGCCGGGCCGCGGGCGCTGGAGCGCACGGGTCGGGCGCGAGCGGGCGAACTCGGCGGAGCCGTCGAGGTCGAAGCGCGACTCGAACGCGAGCGCGCGCGCCTTCTCGTCGTGGAACTCGACGAGGAACGCCGCGAGGTCGACGCCGATGCCGCCGCCCCCGATGATCGCGACGCTGCCGGTCGGAACACCCCGGCGGATGGCCTGCTCGTAGCTCAGGACGTGGGGCAGGTCGGCGCCCTCGATGTCGACGGGGCGCGGGGTGACGCCGGATGCCAGGACCACTCCGTCGAAGGCGGCCAGCGCCTCGACATCCGCCGTCTCGCCCGTGCGCAGCTCGGCGCCGGCCGCCGTGAGCCGCGCGGCGGCGGAGCGGACGGTGAGGGCGTAGTCCTCCTTGCCGGGCACCCGCGCCGCGAGGGCGAACTGGCCGCCGAGCGCGTCCCGCGCCTCGAAGACCGTGACCGTGTGACCGCGGCGGGCCAGGTCGTCGGCCGCGGCGAGACCGGCCGGGCCGCCGCCGACGACCGCGATGCGCTGCGGCGCGCGGGTCGGCGCGAGCGGGAACTCGAGCTCGCGCGCGGCGCGCGGGTTGACCAGGCAGCCGATCTCCTGGAAGACGAGCGAGCGGTCGATGCAGGCCTGGTCGCAGCCGATGCACGTGTTGATGCGCGTGAAGTCGCCCGCGAACGAGCGGTTCACGAGCTCGGGGTCGGCGAGCAACGGACGTGCGAGCGCGATCGCGTCGACGTGCCCGCGGGCGAGGACCGCCTCGGCGTCGCGCAGATCGTTGACCCGGTTGCTGCCGATGACCGGCAGCTCGGGGTGGGCCGTGTGGACGGCGTCGGCGAGACGCTCGCCGTATGCGATCCAGGCGCCGTGCGGCACGGATGCCTGCACCGTCGGCACCGTGGACTCGTGCCAGCCGACGCCCATGCTGAGCGCGTCGACGCCGGCGTCGGCCAGGGCGAGCGCGAAGGCATCCGCCTCGGCCTCGCTCGTCGAGCCCGGCATCAGATCGGTCGCGGAGACGCGCACCGAGATCGGGAAATCGTCGCCGACGGCAGTACGGACGGCGGCCAGCACCGCGAGCGGGAAGCGCATGCGACCCGTCGCGTCGCCGCCCCACTCGTCCTCGCGCTGATTCGTGAGCGGCGAGAGGAACTGGTTGAGCAGGTAGCCCTCGGAGGCCATGAGCTCGACCGCGTCGAAGCCGGCCTCGCGCGCGGCCGCGGCCGCGGCGGCGAAGTCGGCGACGGTGCGCTCGACGTCGGCGCCCGTGAGCTCACGCGGCACGAGGCCGCGCGCGGCACGCCACGGGACCGGGCTCGGCGCCACGGCCCAGCCGCCGACCGCGTAGCGGCCCGCGTGGAAGAGCTGTGCGGAGAGGAACCCTCCGGCTCCGTGCACCGCGGCCGCCGCCGCGGCGAAGGTGCGGCGGGCCCCGGCATCCGTCATGACGACGTAGTCGGGGCCGCCGCGCGCCTCGTCGTTGACCGAGATGCCGCCCGTGATGATGAGCGACGCGCCGCCCGCGACGCGCTCGCGATAGAACGCGGCGAGTGCCTCTCCCCCGTCGTCACGCGGCTCGAGGCCCGTGTGCATGCTGCCCATCACCACGCGGTGCGGCAGCTCGAGGGGGCCGAGGTGCCACGGGCGACGCAGGCGGTCTAGCTCAGGCATGGGGTCTCGATACGCGCGCTTCGCGCGCTACTCGGCCACCGAGTCGTCGCCGAAGACGGCCGAGTGCAGATCGCCCGTCGTGTCGGACCAGAACGGCGGCGCGATGATCGTGAGACCGCCGTCGACCGTGAGGACCTGGCCGGTGATGTAGCCCGCCTTCTCCGACAGCAGGAACTGCGCGGCATCCGCCATGTCGTCGGCCTTCGCGGGGCGCCCGAGCGGCAGCTTCGAGATGACCGAGTCCATCAGCGCCATGCCCGGCACCTTGTTGTAGAAGTAGTCGAGCGAGTCGGTGTCGATGAGACCGCCGTTGACCGCGTTGACCGTGATGTTCTTGGGCCCGAACTCGGCCGCCATGTAGCGCATGTACTGCTCGGCCATGGCCTTCGAGGCGCCGAGCGCCGCGTAGGTCGGGAAGGCGCGGAGCGAGCCGTAGCTGGAGATGTAGAGGATGCGGCCGCCGCGGGGCATGCGCTTCACGGCCTGCTGCGCGCCGAGCACGAAGCTGCGCGCGTTCATCGCGTAGCTGCGGTCGATGTGGTGGACCTTCATCTCCGAGATCGGCTTGAACGCGGCCGCGGCGGCATTCGCGACGAACGCGTCGATGTGGTCGTAGTGCTCGTCGATGCCGGCGAACAGCGCCTCGATGCCCTCGGGCACCTCGATGTCGGCCTGCACCGTGATGCCGTCGCCGCCCGCGGCGCGCACTGCGGCGAGCGACTCCTCGGCGAGGTCGGCGTTCTTCTTGTAGTTGATGACGACGTGCGCGCCCTCGGCGCCGAGCTTCTCGGCGAGCAGGCGGCCGATGCCGCGGCTCGCGCCCGTGATGACGACGACGCGCGCCGAAGTGTTCTCGCTCACCAGTTCAGGATCCCTTCCGTGTTCGCCTCGCCCGTGATCGCGGCGCGGCCGACGACGAGCTTCTGGATCTCGTTCGTGCCCTCTTCGAAACGCTGAGCGCGCGCATCGCGGTACACGCGCTCGATCGCGTTCTTCTTCCAGTAACCGCGGCCGCCGAACACCTGAAGCGCATTGTCGGTGACCGTTGCGAGCATCTCGACCGCGATCATCTTTGCGGCGCTCGACAGAGCGGATGCCTCTGGCGCACTGTTCTCGTACGCGCGCGCCGCCTGGATGATGAGCGACTTCGCCGCGGCGATCCGGCCGAAGTTCTCGGCGATGTAGAACTGGATGACCTGGCGCTGCGCGAGGGGCTTGCCGAAGGTCACGCGCTCTTTCGA
>Ga0131853_10000160_pt1 | contig 114696 bp, 109 predicted proteins | sample TergutLab28metaG_FD_92764 | JGI IMG/M metagenome (GOLD analysis project Ga0131853, IMG submission 92764) | Labiotermes labralis P1 segment gut microbial communities from Petit-Saut dam, French Guiana - Lab288 P1 (version 2) (version 2) | ecosystem: Host-associated > Arthropoda: Insects >...
CCCTGTAATATTTTCTTGGTACTATAAATATCGTAGGTAGATCTTCTTTATCATCTTTTTCATTAATCCTCTTATCATACAAAGAACCGGAAGCCATCCGCTTCCGGTTCTTTGTGTTTTGAGTGTATTGACGGCCTTCCTAATTTTCTAGAATTTTTCCATCTGTTGAAATCGTTACGACTTGCCAAGGTATCATCTTTCCGCAGTTTTGGAGCGCCGTTTTTGTTGCACTTTCAATTCCGCCACAACAGGGGACTTCCATCCGCACAAGCATTACGGACTTTATTTCATTTCTCACCAGTATATCGGTTAATTTCTCAGCATAATCCCCCTCGTCCAGCTTCGGACAGCCGATAATCGTTATCTTATTTCTCATGTATTCCGCATGGAAATTCCCATAGGCATAGGCGGCACAATCTGCCGCGATGAGAAGATGGGCATTGTGAAAATACGCCGCGTTCGATGGTACGAGTTTGATCTGTACTGGCCATTGATTTAGGTGCGTTTTCCCGAATGATCGTTCTGTTTGCGTGTGTACTTGCTCAGATGAGGCTTCACGTGCAAGGGTTTTTGAGTTTGTGCCGGGACATCCACAGGCCAGCGTATCAGGCTGTTTGGCTTCTGGGTCAGGTTTCGGAACACTTGCTTCCACTTCTCTCTCCTCAAAGCTGATTGCCTCTGTGGGACAAACAGGCAAACAGCGCCCAAGTCCGTCACAGTAATCCTCTCGCAGGAGTTTAGCCTTGCCGTCAACAAGGCCGATTGCCCCTTGGTGACAAGCAGATGCACAGAGTCCGCATCCGATACATTTTCCCTCGTCAATTGTGATTACGTTTCTTTTCATAGTTCATCTTTCCTTTCGCCTTGACTTGTTAAGGCGATGATACTACAATGAACATAGAATATCTGTTGCAAATGCAACAAAGGAAGTTTTTATGGAAAAAATTTTTGAAGCGGCAAAAAGTAGTCTCTTGTTCCAAGGAATGGCATCTAACGATTTTGAACCCATGCTAAGGTGTTTATCTGCTAGATCAGTTAGATATGAGCGCGATGATGTGATACTCCTCGCCGGAAGTCCTGTGTATTCTGTGGGACTTGTTTTATCTGGGAGCGTCAAAATTATAAAAGAAGACGCAAATGGCTACAGCACGATTTTAGCAAAGCTTACCCCAGCAGAAGTTTTTGGCGAGGTGTTTGCTTTTGCTGAACTATGCCGTAGCCCTGTTACGGTGCAAGCGGCGGAAGACACAGAACTACTTTTGATTGACTGTAACAAGATTATCACAAGCTGTAGTAGTGCCTGCCATTTTCATGCACGGTTTATAAAGAATATGCTCAAGTTGCTTGCCGAAAAAACGCTTATGCTCAACCAGAAAATCGAAATCCTGTCTAAGCGAACGACAAGAGAGAAGCTGTTTTGTCTGTTTGACCAACAGAGAGGTACCGCTACCAAATTTACTGTACCCTTCACTCGGGAAGAGATGGCGACTTATCTTTGTGTTGACCGTAGTTCTTTATCTAGGGAATTATGTAAAATGCAAGATGAAGATTTGATTCGGTTTAAGCGGAATGTCTTTGAGATATTGTGATTCTATTCCTCGCTCCTACACCTTCTCCATATGCTGTGCCGCGGCTTTGAGCATCAGGCGCTTGGTACCGACGGCCTCGAAGGCAATTTCGATCAAAGCATCGCCCCCCATGTGGGTTACGCCTGTGATGAGACCTTCTCCAAAGGCCTTGTGCCGCACGGTGTCGCCCTTTTGGAAGGCTTTCAATGTCTGACTCGGCGGCGCTGTTGGTGTGTGGCGCAGTACAGATTTAGGTGTTTGATCATAACTGCCTGCAATACGCTCGGCACGATAGCCCCAAGGTTCTTCGGACGCCGAGGAGTAATGTCCATCGTAATCACTTTTCTGGCGGATATGACCCTTTTGCTCTACCTGATCCATGGGAATCTCCTCCAGAAAACGAGAAGCCATATTCGCCGTTGTACGTCCGAATAACATCCGATTGGCGGCACTCACCAGATGGAGCTTCTTCCTAGCACGAGTGAGGGCGACGTAACAGAGCCTACGCTCTTCTTCCATCTCCTCCTGATCACCAATGGAACGATGACCGGGGAAGATTCCTTCTTCAATTCCAACCAGATAGACATGATCGAACTCCAAGCCTTTTGCGGAGTGCATAGTCATGAGTATGACACCGTTTTGTTCTTCCTCTAGGGTATCTAGCGTGGTGTAAAGGGCGATTTCGTCTAGAAAGCCTTTCAGGTTCTTTTCTTCGCTTTGCTGTATATAGCTTACAATGTTACTCTTGAGTTCTTGAATATGCTCAATCCGCGCCGCATTTTCGTCCGGTTTCTCCCGCAAGACTTGGAGATATCCTGTGGCCTCTAGCAAATAGTCATAGAAAACGTCCAGAGACATGGCGCTTTCTTTTGCTTGCAGGTCTCGGAGCAGATCACCGAATTGCTTTAGCTTTACAGCAGAGCGAGCCAGATCTGGAAAATCTGCCGGGTTTTGTAGCACTTCATAGATTGACCGCCCTGAGCCAAGGCTTGCCTCCCGCACACGTTCGATGGTGGTCTGCCCGATCCCTCTCGCCGGGGTATTGATGATGCGGAGCAGGCGCAAGTCGTCCGCTGGGTTCGCCACTACGGCGCAGTATGCCAGGATATCTTTGATCTCCGCATAGTCAAAGAAGCTCATCCCGCCAACCACTTTATAGGGAATGCCGTTTCGTTTGAAAGCAAGTTCCAGCTCTCTAGCAAGAGCTGACATGCGATAGAGAACCGCATTTTCATCCCAGCTTCCGCCTGAACCGAAATGGGCAAGGATAGACTGGGCAACATAGTTTGCCTCTTCCTCTTGATTGCGTGCCACATAGTGGATGAGCTTGTCCCCATCCCCCTGGTCTGTCCAGAGGGTTTTGCCTTTTCTGCCGTAGTTGTTTTCAATCACCGCATTTGCGGCCTTTAGAATATTCCCGGTTGATCGGTAGTTTTGCTCTAGACGGATCGTCCTGGCGCCCGGATATTGGGCTTCAAAGTTCAGGATGTTCTGGATGGTGGCGCCTCTGAACTTATAGATACTCTGGTCATCATCGCCGACTACACAGATATTCTTGTATCCCCCGGCTAGGAGGCTGGCAAAAAGATATTGCAGATTGTTTGTGTCCTGATACTCATCGATGAGCACATAGCGGAACTGCCGCTGATAATGGGATCTGACCTCTTCATGCTCTTGCAACAGGCGGACAGTGAGAAAGAGCAAATCGTCAAAGTCCACCGCATCGGCGGCGCGGAGGCGTTTTTCATATTCCAGATAGGCTTTCGCCATCTGACGGCGTCTGTGATCGCCTTCTCTCTCCATAGCAACTTCAAAGCTTCTGGCGTCGAGTTGCATGTCTTTGGCCTTACTGATCTCGCTGAGTACCCTGCGAGGCGGATAGGTTTTGTCATCCATGTTGAGATCAGCCAAAATCCGCTTCATCAAGCTCTGGGTATCCGCTGTGTCATAGATGGTGAAACCGGTGTCATAGCCGATGCGGTCAGCATAGCGGCGCAGAATGCGTACACAGGCGGCGTGGAAGGTGAGCGCCCAAATATCCTGGGCGTCTTCATAGCCGATGCGCTTTTCCAGACGGAGTTTCAGCTCATCCGCCGCTTTGTTGGTGAAAGTGATGGCTAAGATCTGCCATGGCTTCACGGGATCTAGGGCGCAAAGAGCGCGTGCTCTCGCCTCTCCCGCTTGTTTGAGGGCTTCATTACCCAGATTGTCCCAATAGAGCCGTAAAAAGGCGATATCGGTCTCTGTGAGGCCCTCCGGCACCTCATCTGTATCCGATCCCCGACCGTAGAGGAGGAGATTCACGATGCGGTTGATGAGTACCGTGGTCTTCCCGCTCCCGGCTCCCGCGAGGAGGAGTAGCGGTCCCTCAGTCGCCATAACGGCGCGGACTTGCAGGGGGTTTAGGGTTTGGAACTCTGCCGCGATGATGTCTCGGCGCAGGTCTATGAATGCTTGTTTGTCGGTTTGTGTCATGTGGGGTCTCCTAAATGTGTGACTATATCTTTGTAGGGGCGCGCATTGCGCGTCCGCGATTGGTGATTTTTCCGCATTGTTGGCAGTGCGGACGAACATTGAAACATACGGACGGTCAATGGCCGCCCCTACAAGGGCAAAACCGCTCCGCTACTTGCGGAGCGGTCTGTCTTTATTTCCTCTTACTTTGTGCCAAAAATCCGGTCGCCTGCGTCGCCGAGACCGGGAACAATGTATCCATGGTCGTTGAGACACTCATCAACTGCCGCGGTGTAGATATCCACATCCGGGTGGTCTTGGTGTACACAGGCCACACCCTCTGGTGCCGCTAGGATGCACATGAGTTTGATATGCTGACAGCCATAGCCTTTCAGCATACGGATTGCCGCTACAGCACTGCCGCCGGTTGCAAGCATGGGGTCAAGGATAATGACTTCCCGCTCTGCGATATCACGGGGCATTTTGCAGTAATACTCCACAGGCTCTAGTGTCTCCGGGTCACGGTATAGACCGAGATGCCCCACTTTGACGGCGGGGATCAGGCTTACGATACCATCTACCATGCCAAGACCTGCACGCAAGATGGGAACAACAGCCAACTTTTTCCCCGCAATGCGCTTCACTTTTGCCTTTGATACAGGGGTTTCAATCTCAACATCTTCCAGTGTGAGACCTCTCGTCGCCTCATAGCACATGAGGGTTGCCATTTCTGAGACAATCTCCCGGAAATCTTTGACACCGGTTTCCTTGTCTCTCAGAATGGTCAGCTTGTGTTGGAGCAGTGGATGGTCTAATACGTGTAGATTTTGCATGTTTTACTCTCCTTCTTTTTCTATACGTTCCCGCTCCGCTTGGGAGGGTCTTATATAATGGGGATTGACCTCATGTATACTTGCACCTGTCTTGCCTTGTGCCGCCATGGCAACACCCCAGGCGCTTTGTTGGACTAGATGTTCGGGCAAATTCTTCACACTTCGATCTCTCGTGTTCAGCCAGTCGATGCAAATCTCTGCACCGTCACCGACTAGGATATAGTTCTCAACTTGGTCGCCCTCGCTGAACAGAGTTTCTATCGCAATGGCGCGGTCTTCGGTGAGCCGATGGAGTTCTCCATCCCGCACAGTGAATAGGGCGTTATAGACTTGCTCTCGCCGTGCGTTCATCACAGGGCAGATGATACCCTCTCCCAGATGTTTGGCCTGGTGCGCCATAGCCTCTAGCGTGGAAACGCCGATCAAAGGCTTATCCGCCCCCATGGCAAGGCCTTTGGCAGTTGCAACGCCGATCCGGATACCGGTAAAAGATCCCAGCCCATGGGCGACTGCGATTTGGTCGATGTCTGCTATCGTCATTCCGATATCCCGTAGCAAGCTGTGGGTCATTGGAAGTATTGTCTTCGAATGCGTCAGTCCCGCGTGTTGTGTATTTTGGGCGATTAATCTGCCGTCTTCCACTAGGGCAACAGAGGCCGCTTTTGCGGAGGATTCAATTGCTAAGATCCGCACAGTTACGCCTCCTCTATGCCTGTAATTGTAATTACGCGCTGGGTATCCTTGTTTTTTTCAATCTTAATCCGCACCGTATCCTTTGGAAAGGCCGCTTCTACACGCTCGCTCCATTCCACAGCAAGAATTGCGCCCCGCTCCAGGTAGTCTTCCCAGCCGATTTCAAAGAGATCATCGGCAGAGGTCAGGCGGTACATGTCAAAATGGATTAGGGGAGTCTCCCCTGTCTCATACTCATTGACGATGGTATAAGTCGGGCTTGTGATCTCGCTGTCTATGCCGAGTCCCATAGCTAAGCCTTTGGTGAAAGTCGTCTTTCCAGCGCCGAGGTCGCCGTAGAAGGCCAGAACTGTGCCGGGACGTAGCTTCTTTGCTAGATCAAAGCCGACTTGCCGCGTTTCTCTTTCGCTGTTTGTTACCACTGTCATACTGCTTTTACCTCTTATTGGACATTATACCAGAGGCGCTTGCGCCGTAATGGTATAGGCATTCAAATCGGATAATGACCGCCCTTTGGTCATTATACCAGAGGATGACAATTTGCGCAAAGGGTATCTTTGTGTTACACTATGGAAAGATACAACTCGAACAAAGGAGTTCTACTCACGTGAAACGAATGCTGGCAGCAATTTTAGCTTATTTCAAAAAGGCGGACATGTTCCTCCTTATACTTTGCATCGGCTGTTCCATCTTCGGCATCGTGCTGATTCATAGCGCCACACAGTCGCATGTCGGCGGCTCTTGGCCTTTTCTTTCCGTGCAGATCGGCGGGCTTATTTTAGGGGTTATTCTCTTTATATTCACCTCTATTATCGACGTCTCTGTCATTGCCGAGCGGTGGAAGGTGCTTTTCGTCTTTAATGTTGTAATCTTGGTTGTCCTCATGTTTTTCGGCACAGGGATTGCAGGCGGATATCGGATCTGGCTTCGCTTTTTCGGGATCGGAATCCAACCCAGTGAGGTTGTGAAAACCACCTTCATTATCATGATGGCCTATCACATCCAATATCTCAAGGAGTATAAGAACTTAAATTCCTTTTTCTCTCTGCTTCAACTGGCGCTTCATTTCTCCTATCTCTTGATCCTGATCCCCGACACCGGAAACTCCCTGATTTTTATCTTCATTTTCCTTGTCATGCTCTTCATCGCCGGTGTGAAACTGCGCTGGTTTGCGCTTGGTTTTGGTCTGGTTGCGGCGGCTATGCCCCTTATCTGGAACTTTGTGTTCCATACCTATCAGCGCCGCCGGATCTTAGCCCCCTTTGATCCCACCATTGATCCCGGGAATATCAACGAGAATTTCCAAATGCACCGTAGCCGGATCGCCATCGCTTCAGGGCAGGTCACAGGACAGGGTCTTGGGCAGGGTATGCAAACCCAATCAATCACAGGTGTGCCGGAACAGCATACAGATGTTCTCTTTTCCGTTGTCGGCGAAGAATTGGGTCTGATTGGAGCTGTGATCGTTTTGCTCCTGATCGCCACCGTGATTGTCCGTTGTTTCTATGTGGGCTTTAAAGCGAGGGATACCCTCTCTGGGCTTGTCTGTGTTGGAGTCGGAAGCTTTGTGATGTTCCAGTCTTTGCTGAACATCGGCATGACTCTGGGACTCCTCCCTGTTGTCGGGATTGCACCGCCTTTCTTCGCCTATGGCGGGTCGTCTCTTGTGACTACCTTCATTGCGATGGGCTTGGTTTGCGGGGTTAAAATGCGAACTGCCTCTATTTGGAAGCGGCCTCTGTATTGAGGCTATAAAATGACAATCCTCAGTCAGCTTCGCTGACAGCTCCTTTAAAAAAGGAGCCTAAGGTCAACAACAATAAAAAGCCCTTCGCACAATAGTGCGAAGGGCTTTTTTTGTTGTTCTGGGCAAATTGAAATTTGCTTCTTACCGATTAATGCATATCTCCGCCTTCGGTATTGATGAAGACATTGCCGCCTGAGAAGTATGCGCTACTTGCGCCGAACACATCTCGGAAGAATTGGATGGGTACATAGATTTCTTCCCCCATTCGTAGAGATTCTTGATCTAAGATAATGGTCTCGCCGTCAACAGCAAATTCCGTCGTACCCACAAAGAAGTGGATATTTCCTTTCAATCCTGGAAAAAAGACTTCATCCGTTTGTAGATTCCAGAAGATGTCCACACCCAGCGCTCTTTCAATGGCCATGAGAGAGACGTGGGTCGGGAAAATTGCATCGTCACCTATCATCTCAAAGCTTGATCCCGGAACACCTACGCCGTCTATTATCACAGGGTATACTGACCAATCGGCGTCCTCAAATTCACTATCCGGAATTTCACCGATGGGTGGCACGGGTGTAAGGTACCCATCATCTTCCTCTTCTTCATAACCGGGTTCTGCAATCGGCGGGTCGGGCTCGACGGACTCGGCAGGTTCCCCTCCGCCGCAAGCAACCAACGTTAATGCCAGCAAAAGGGCTAATAACAGTAGAGATATCCTCTTGAAAGTTAACATTTTTCAACCTCTTTTCTTGTATTCTACTATAATTTGTATCCCTTTTAATAGACGCTTAAACCATATCGTTTGTTCCACGTACCGCAAGGCACTTTACAAAAACTTTGCAATAACTTTATATATTCATGATTGTGGGACTCTGCCTCTACCCCTTAAAATAAATGCAGGTAGTAGATCATATGAAAAAGGAGAATTCCACATTATGAAAAAATCAATCCGTCTAATCGCATTGCTCATTGCCGCAGTCACCTTATTTGCCGCTTGCGGCGGCGCTGATTCTTCCGGAGGCGATGGCCTTTCCGGCAACGTCCTGCTAAACGGTTCCACCTCTGTAGAGCGTGTTATCGCCGCTTTGAGTGAGGCGTTTATGGAAGAGCACGCAGGTGTAACCATCGTCTTTAACCCCACAGGTTCAGGTGCTGGCATTACCTCTGCTATGGAAGGTACTGCTGACATCGGCTTCTCCAGCCGTGATCTCCGTGAAGGCGAAGACGGCGTAGACGCGATCACCTTCGCCATCGATGGCTTGGCTGTTGTTGTCCACCCTGATAACCCGGTGAATGACCTCACCCTGGAACAAATCGCGGGCATCTATGCCGGTGAGATTACAAACTGGAGCGAAGTCGGCGGGAATGACGCGCCAATCACCGCAATCGGTCGTGAGGCGGGTTCCGGAAGCCGTGGCGCATTTGACGACATTATGGGTCTGGAAAGTCCTCTCCACGATCAAGAGCTTACCTCCGGTGGCGCTGTAATCACTGCGGTTGCTACAAATCCTTTTGCCATCGGTTACGCTTCTCTCTCCGCTGTGGGTGACACCGTAAAAATCCTCTCCGTAAACGGTGTACTCTGCACAGAAGAAACCCTTCTAAGCGGCACCTATCCAGTGGCGAGACCTTTCATCCTGATGACACAGAGCGGCGCTGACCTCTCACCGGTGACACAGGCTTTCATCGAGTTTATCCAAAGCGCCGCCGCTACAGAGATTATCACAAACGCCGGCGTTGTACAAATGCGCTAGAGGTCGCGTATGAAAACAAGAGCCCTCGTGGAGCGGACGATGAAGGGCGCCTTCATCGTCTGCGGCATGTTAACCATCATCCTTGTGTTTGCCATTGCGTTTTTCATGATCGCCAGCGGACTTCCGGCAATTCGAGAAATCGGACTGCGGGAATTCCTCTTTGGACAAGTCTGGCAAAGCACGGGGAGTGACCCCCAATTCGGCATTTTGCCTTTTATCCTCACCTCGATTTATGGCACCATAGGTGCCGTCTTAATCGGTGTCCCTATCGGACTGATGACAGCGATCTTTCTGGCTAAAATCGCGCCGCCTAGGCTTGCGGCAGTGGTAAATACCGCTGTGGAACTCTTAGCTGGTATCCCCTCTGTGGTCTATGGCTTTGTTGGGATGATTGTATTGGTTCCCCTGGTGATGAACATCTTTTCCCTCCGGAGTGGGGCTACGCTATTCTCTGCGATTATTGTCCTCTCTGTCATGATTTTGCCCAGCATTATCAATGTGAGCCGCACTGCGCTCCTTGCTGTTCCGAAGGAATACGAAGAGGCCAGTTTTGCTTTGGGTGCAACGAAGATGGAAACCATCTTTAAAGTTAGTGTACCCTCTGCCAGAAGCGGGATTGCCGCCGGTATTGTTCTGGGAGTCGGACGTGCCATCGGAGAGGCTATGGCTGTTATGTTGGTAGCGGGCAATGTATCCAACATGCCAGGTCTGTTTCGGCCTGTGACCTTCCTCACCACGGCTATCGCCCGGGAACTTAGCTATGCTTCCGGACTACAGCGGGATGTACTCTTTAGTATTGGTCTGGTTTTGTTTGTGTTTATTCTACTGATCAACCTAGCGCTCAATCTGGCGCTGAAAAGGGGTGGCGCGAAATGATGAAAACCGGGCTATCCGCAAAGCGCCGCGCTTACAGCCGGCTTACCATGGGCTTTATCTTGCTCTGCGTGACCACCGCGGTATTTTTGCTGGTGACGATCATCGCTTTTGTCCTCTATCGCGGACTGGGGCATATCACTTGGCAATTGCTCTCCACTGCTCGTTCCGCTCTCAGGGGAACCATTGGTATTTTGCCGAATATCATTTTCACTTTGTATGTCATTTTTACTACCCTTTTGATCTCTTTGCCCATTGGCATTGGCGCCGCCGTCTATTTGAACGAGTATGCCGCCAATAGACGCTTTGTCCGCCTGATTGAGTTCACCATTGAGATTTTGGCGGGGATCCCCTCCATCATCTATGGACTGGTGGGTTTTATCTTCTTTATTGGACGCTTGGGACTCATGCCCAGCATCTTGGCGGGGTCTCTTACCCTGTCTATCCTTGTCCTGCCCACCATCGTCCGAACAACCCAGGAAGCCCTTAAGACAGTTCCAAACTCCTATAGAGAGGGCGCATTTGCCTTAGGGGGCACCAAGTGGTACATCATCCGCACCATTATCTTACCCTCCAGTCTGGACGGGATTTTGGGCGGGACTATCCTGGCCATCGGGCGGATGGTGGGAGAAAGTGCGGCACTTCTGTTTACGGCTGGCATGGGACATGCGCTGGTCACAAACTATTTTGAAGCCCTCCACACCTCCGGCGGTACACTTACTGTTGCACTCTTCGTCTACATCACGGAGCACGGCAACTTTGATGTGAGCTTTGCCATCGCCTCGATTCTAATTCTGATTGTACTTTTGCTCAATTTTGGTGTAAAATTAATACGGCGCAAGCTAAAGCGAGGATAAGCATGAATATCTTAAGCGCAAAAGACTTACATTTATATTACGGTGACTTTGAAGCTCTGCGAGGCATATCTCTGGATGTTCCAGAGCATGAAATCACCGCCCTTATTGGACCCTCCGGCTGTGGGAAGAGCACCTTTCTTCGGACACTCAACCGCATGAACGATCTGATTCAAGGTGTGAAAGTGACGGGTGAGATTACCTATCGCGGCGAAGATATCTACACAAACAGTGTGGACGTGACCGCACTACGGAAGCAGATTGGAATGGTTTTCCAGAAACCCAATCCTTTCCCCATGAGCATTTTCGACAACATCGCCTATGGCCCTAGGCTCCATGAACGTCTTAGCAAGAGCGCCTTATCTGACCTGGTTGAACAAGCGCTTAGAGGGGCGGCTCTTTGGGATGAAGTGAAAGACCGGCTTAAGAAGAGCGCTCTCAGCCTTTCCGGCGGACAACAGCAGAGACTCTGTATTGCCCGAGCGCTCAGTGTTTCACCGGATGTTCTGTTGATGGATGAACCAACCTCTGCGCTGGATCCCGCAAGTACTATGAAAATCGAGGACTTGATGGGGACCCTGAAGCAGAACTATACTGTGGTCATCGTCACCCACAATATGCAACAGGCGGCACGGATTTCAGATAAAACCGCCTTTTTCCTTAACGGAGACTTAGTGGAAACAGGTAAGACGGATCAAGTGTTTTCCCTGCCCAAAGATCAGCGCACAGAAGACTATATCACCGGCAGATTCGGCTAGAAAGGGTGGAATTATGACTATGAATACAAGACAAGCCTTTGACAAAGATCTAAAGGATCTAGCTGACTCCCTCATCCAGATGGGAAACGCGGCAACAACTGCCGTTGACCAGGCCATGAAGGCTCTGCTTACAAAGGATCATGTCCTTGCCCAAGAAGTGATACAAGCTGACGATCAAATGGACGAAATGGAGCGTGCCATCGAGCAAAAATGTCTCCGCCTCCTCCTTCGCCAACAACCTGTAGCGGGAGACTTACGCAAGATCAGCACGGCAATCAAAATGATTACAGATATCGAGCGCATCGGAGACGCGGCGGCTGATATCGCAGAGATTAGTCTACAGCTGAAAGCTCCTGTTTTCTCGGATATGTTAGACGATCTGACCCAAATGGCAGACATCGCCAAATCCATGGCACAGGATGCCATCTTAGCCTATGTAAATGAGGATTTGGAGCTTGCCCAGAAGACGAAGGAACGTGATGATCTGGTAGATGATCTCTTTCTCAAAATCCGGGAATGTCTTGGTGAGAAAATCCGGACAAATACAGAGCTCATGCACACGGCGATGGATTATTTGATGATTATCAAATATCTGGAACGAGTGGGTGACCATGCAGAAAACATTTGTGAATGGGTTGAGTTCTATAAGACCGGCGTGCACAAATCGGAACGTATTCTGTAGGGGCGAACTTTGTTCGTCCCTGTTCTTCATCCTAAGGAGTGACCCGAATGAAAGAAAAAATCATTATCGCAGAAGACGACGAGAGCATCCGTAGCCTCTTAGAGGTGGCTCTCTCCAGCCACGGCTATTGTCCGGTGGGTTTCGGCTCAGCGAAAGAGGCGCTTGCAGAAATTGAGACAGAAGCACCTGACCTTGTCATTTTCGACATCATGATGGACGGATTAGACGGTCTGGAAGCCGTACGCCGGATGCGGCAGTTGGAATCATGCAGACACATTCCTGTTATCATGCTTACAGCAAAAGATACAGAACTCGATAAAATCATCGGACTGGATGCCGGGGCTGATGATTACATCACAAAACCCTTTAGCGTCCTAGAACTCTGTGCCAGGGTGCGAGCGCAACTCCGCCGTATGCCGGAACAAAAGGACGCTTCAGAAGCTTCTGTCATCCACGTCTCCGGCGCGCTATCCCTCAATACAGAAGCGCGCGAGGTTCTCCTCGCCGGACAAGCCATCGAACTTACCTTCAAAGAGTTTGAGCTCTTGAAGACGCTCATGGCAAGTCCCAACCGTGCGCTGACCCGCACTGAACTATTCAACCAAATTTGGGGCGATGACTACTACGGCGAAACCCGCACACTGGATATCCACATCGGATCCCTGCGGCAAAAGCTCCGTGACAGCGCGCCTGATAGGGATTACATCAAAACAATCCGGGGTGTGGGCTACCGTTTTGTGGGAGAGGAGTAACAAATGAAAGCGTTCATCCTGCGTCGGCTTGTGATCCTTGCTGTGGCCTTTCTTTTGTTTCATGCAGTCATCTTGCTCCTTTTACCTCCTCTTTCTGTTTCCCTTGATGTCTCCGCTTTCTTAGAATGGTATTTTTTCGGGGCGCTTTTGGCGTTCCCTTTTGTAAGTGTTCTGGCTTTTTTCGTAGTGAGACAGATTGCAGACCCTATCTCTCGCCTGTACAAAAACTTGCTGACCCTTGGCAAAGAGAGTACCGCCTTACATCCCACAGACTATCCTTACGCTGAACTACGCGACATTACAGAGAAGATTAACAATCTCACTATTGAGAGCCGCAACGTCACAAATATCCGCCGGGATTTCTTCGCAAACGCCAGCCATGAACTCAAGACCCCCCTCACATCCATCAAAGGGAGTGCCGAACTCCTTTGTTCCGATGTTCCCCTTGGAGCGGATCAGCGAAGAGAGCTCTTAAACCGAATCGGCATTGAAGCGGAACGGCTGAACAGCTTGATCGGGGATATTATCATGATCAATCGCCTGGAAAGCGGCGAGATCACCGGGGACAAAGAGGAGCTCGAACTCTCTGCCCTAGTTAGAGAGTGTGCGGATGAAGTGGAACCTTTGATGGGGCAAAACCAGCTAACTTTACACCTAGACCTAGAGCGGGTGAAACTGCTTGCCAACCGAAAGAATGTATACGGCATGGTATCAAACCTTGTTATAAATGCGGTAAACTATACCCGCCCCGGCGGCGAAATAGATGTGAATCTCAAAACCACAGCAGAGGGAATTCTCCTTACCATCCGCAATGATAGTGATCCGATTCCAGAACTTCACCAAACTCGTATATTTGAACGTTTTTACCGGGTGGATCGGGGTCGAAGTAAATCTGTCGGCGGCACGGGACTTGGTCTTTCAATTGTAAAGCACGCTGTGGATAGCCTGGGTGGCACGATTCGCTTGGAAAGTAACAAGGAAGTCGGCGTGTTGTTTGAGGTTGTAATTCCGTAGGTATCGTTCTAAAATCCACAAAAAATCCCCCTATCACGCTCTGTGACAGGGGGATTTGCATTTTGTTTCTATTCTCCGTCTTCCAGATCAAACTCCAAATGCTCGCCACAGCTTGGACAGTCAATGGATCCAAGGGCTAGAACATCGTCGTCAATGGTGATCTCGTTTCCACAATTGGGACAGCTCACAGCGTAAAACATAGGCTTTGGTTCAGCTACAGGCTCGGGAGCTGGAGCTGGCGGAGCCGGGGCTGGAGCCGGTGGTTTTGGCGGATGTACCACCGGGTGCGTGATCGCCGCACGCGGCGCTGGCATGTGGGGGATGCAACACCCATGGTTTGGATGATCTTCCTCTTCTTCGCTTAGGATGTCTTCAATATCTTCCACACCCTCAGACAGTGTACTCAGATCATCATCAAGTGCTACAATTTCTTCTTTGAGTTCTACGAGTTCTACCGCGATGTCGTCTAGAATCTCGATCATCACATGCAGAATTCTGCCTTCCTTTGTGTCTTTCCCGAGGCCTAAGCCCTCTGCCAGACCTTTCAGATAAGTTACGCGTTTTGAAATTGACATATTCCTGGCCTCCTTTTTGTGGATTCTCTTAGCTCTTCACACGCTCGACGTAGTCTCCGGTGCGGGTATCTACTTTGATTTTATCGCCTGGGTTAATGAACAGCGGCACACGAACTTGTGCGCCCGTCTCTAGTGTTGCCGGTTTGAGCACATTTGATGATGCCGTGTCCCCTTTTAGGCCGGGATCTGATTCTGTGACTTCCAGCTCTACAAAGTTCGGCGGATCAACAGCGAAGACTTTGCCTTTGAAGCTTGAGACGGTACAAGGCATATTCTCTTGCACGAAGCGGAAGCTTGGGCCAAGTAAGTCGCCGTCAATAGGCTCTAGTTCATAGGTTTCGTTGTTCATGAAATAATATAGGTTGCCATCTTGATAGCTGTATTCCATCTCTTTGCGCTCCACATAGGCGGGCTCAAATTTCTCAGATGGGTTAAAGCTTGTTTCAACAGTGGTGCCTGTGATGACATTTTTCATTTTCGTACGTACAAAAGCGGCACCTTTGCCCGGCTTTACGTGTTGGAATTCAACAATTTGCATGACTTTTCCGTCATATTCAAAGGTAACACCGTTTTTAAAATCACCGGCTGAAATCATAGATTTTCCTCCTCTTATCTACACAACTCATTTCTCTGCAACTGATTTTACCTTATCTCCACTACATTTGCAACCTTTTTTCGAAATTTTCCGTGATAGCTACAAGATGATGAGGTCTTTTGTCGAAGATGTCAGATTCTCATTTCCTGTTTCCGTCAAATACAGCAAATCTTCAATCCGCACACCAAACTTGCCGGGCAGATAGATCCCAGGCTCTGCGGAGATGACAGCGCCTTTGGTGAAAGCGCGCTCTTCGATGGGATTTGCGCGGAGAGAATTTGGTGTCTCATGCACCTCTAGTCCGATGCTGTGTCCGAAGCCGTGCCCGAAGTAGTCGCCGTAACCCGCTTGTCCGATCACATCCCGCGCCGCGCCGTCGATGGCTTTCCCGATTGCACCGGCACGTGCCACAGCGATGCCTGCCAATTGGGCTTCTAGGACGGTTTCATATACACGCTTCATCTCATCCGTCACCTGTCCCACTGCAATGGTGCGGGTCATGTCAGAACAGTATCCTTGATAGGTGGTGCCAAAGTCTAGGATGACAAAACCTTCCAGTTTATGATCTCCCGGTGCGCCATGGGGAGAGCTGGAACGGGAGCCGGAGAGAACAATAGGATCAAAGGAGATCCGCTCTCCGCCATTTTTCAGGAGACGATAGACAATCTCCGCCGCAAGCTCTCGTTCGGTCATGTCCGGTGTGATGATGCTCAGAATTTGAGTAAATGTCTTATCTGTGATCTCTTGAGACTTCTTAATATGGTCTCTTTCTTCTTCACTCTTAGATTGCCGTAGAGTATCAAGCAATGCCTGTGCTGGTTTTAGTGTGACACTCAGCTTCTTCGCATAGTTCGCGTATGTGCCTTGTGTCATCACGTCTTCTTCAAAACCAAGGGTTTTGATACTATTTCGTTCGATGGTTTTTCCGATCAAATCCGCATAGCTCTGACCAATATCGATCTGCACCACTTTCGCGCCTTTGATCGTTGCTTTGGCGTTTTCGATATAACGGCTGTCAGTAATGAATACACATTCACCTGGGGTAATCACCAATGCACCTGCTGAGGAAGAGAATCCTGTTGCCCAGCGGCGGCTGATGGCTCCTACAAGGAGCATGGCATCTAGCTCGTATTCGGCTAGTGCGTTTTGAATCTTTGCGATCTGGTTCATTTTAGTTTCTCCCTTCCTAATAGGCGAAATACTTGCTCTACGATATATCGCAGGCGGAATAAAAAGCTCATTTCCAGTGGTTTTACTACAATAGCAGTCACCCCTGCCCGGCGGGCGGCTAGGGAGTCTGTGAAGATTTGATCCCCCATCAAGGCTGTTTCTGCGTGGGTTTTCCCTATCTGCTTCATTGCCTGATACACAGGCTTGGGGCTTGGCTTGCCCGCTCTTGCTACGTATGGGATCTCACAAGCTTCCGCATAGTTTTTCACCCTCTCTTCGCTTGCATTGTTCGAGAGGATATAGGGTTCTATGCCGGATTTTTTGAGCTCACTCATCCATGCTAATACCCGTTCTGGCGGAAGATCTTCGGAATAGGGCGATAGCGTGTTATCCAAGTCTAAGAGCAGAAGGCTTATCCCCTTTTGCTTCAAACGCTCCGGCGTAATGTGGAACACATCGGGGGCTGTGATGTGTGGAATCATAATTTTCTCCATCGTTACATATGGTTTTATAGTCATTCTCTTGCGTGACTATATCAGAGTATACCAAATTCGTCTAACTTTGTCTACAGGAGGCGTTATCTTTGGAAGGAAACGTAATTCTCTCTACTCCACCGCCCATGCTCTCCGGGGCGCTTCGGCACGGGCGACCCATTGCACATATGGCCTATCAAATCGGATCCGATTTCCGCTTGTTTCGCACAAGCATCCCCCTCGCGCTTCGTGGCGGATATATGATGTTGGGCGAGGGAGACAATGCCCTGCCGAAGGGGAATCCGGAAATACTCACGGCTGATATTATGCGGGAGTGCATACACCGGGGATTCTCAGGTGTGATCTTGGCTTTTTCCCGTACCTCTCCCACACTCCATGCCTTAGCCGCGGCTCTGGCAGGGCGGCTCCGCTTATCCGGCGGCGAGCTCTATCTACCCGATGCCTATGCAGACGATAGCGACTGGGCAAAGATACTCATTTCCACTGCCATCTCCGGCGGGAGTCTTGTGGGACGGCTCAGTGAGATGGTACAACACTATGGCGCTGAGCGAATCTGTTTAGATATTGAACGCATCCGCCATGACTTTTGCCTACCCACAGAGTCCGGCTCAGGTGAAAAACTCTCTGCCAAATCTCTTGCTTCTCTGACGGAACTCTATAGTGCGGAACCCTATTTTTCCCAGGATCTCTGTGCGTATTATTTCACCTATCAAGACGAACAGGGCTCTCACTTTGTACTCTATGACGATGCCGGGAGTGTGCGGAAAAAGATGTTCCTTGGGAGAAAACTCGGAATCTCCACAGCCTTGCTGTTTTACCCTGAAACCTTTGATATTTTGCCGGAGGCGCTCCTCTGATTTTCTTGTGTTTTCCTCCTTTTTATGGTAAAATACCATCATCTTAATCGCAAAGGAGTGTCACACAATATGAAAATAATTCCCGTTTCAAACTACGATGAGATGAGCGCACGCGCCGCCGAAATTCTGGTAGAACAGGCCATCTCTAAGCCTCAGTCCCTATTCGGCCTAGCTACCGGATCTACGCCGATTGGAACTTACAATGGAATGATAGCCGCATATCGCGCAGGGCGTGTCAGTTTTGCCGGGTGCAAAAGCGTAAATCTTGACGAATATGTGGGACTTGACCACACAGATGAGCAAAGCTATGTGACCTTTATGAGAGAAAATCTCTTCAACCACATCGACATGAAGCCGGAAAATATACACATCCCAAATGGCAAAAATCTGGACAATGCCGCAGAATGTGCACGCTATGATCAGCTCCTGGCTGACCTCGGCCCCATTGACGTGCAAGTTCTAGGCATCGGTCACAATGGACACATCGCCTTTAACGAGCCGGCAGATCACTTCTCTCCCGGGACACATAAGGTAGATTTGGATGAAGTAACCATTGACGCCAATCAGCGCTTTTTCGATTGCCGGGAAGATGTCCCCCGCGCCGCTTATAGTATGGGTCTCGCACCTATCATGCAAGCTTCTTGCGCTCTGCTTCTGGTCACAGGAGAGGCAAAGGCTGAGATCCTCTGCCGTAGCTTGACAGGACCAATCACACCACAGGTACCGGCCAGTATTCTACAACTCCACCAGAATCTGATTCTCATTGCAGACGATGCCGCACGTCAGGTGCTTGACCAGGCATAAACTGGCATAAATTTAGCGCACTCAAGATTGCATTTCCCCCTGGGATCTTCGTAATCTTGAGTGCGCTCTTTTTTGTTTCAGTTAGTCTATCACAATTTGATAGACATAGCGTGTACCGCTTTCGGAGCCTGGGATTACCATTGTCCCCTTGCGGATAAAGCTCGCTTTTGTACTGACTTTCTGCATGATTTGGTTATCCGGATGTGTATCAATACGGATATCTTTGTAGCCGAGTGCCTTCGCCCGCTCCACCATCGTCTCTAGAAAGAGTACTGCAAGCCCTTGTCCTCTGGCAAACTCTGCCATACCCACACTGTGGATGGCAATATAGTGTGAATGGCGCTCATCCCATGCGCCCTCTGTGAGAGGCGGGAACACGTCAGGCCCCGGATATCCCGGGACTAGAGCTGTGTAGCCTGCTACTTTGTCGTCTAGAAGTAGGACATACCCATAGCCCTCTCGCACATCTCGCTCTGCTTTCTCACGGCTGGGGCCGTTTTGACATTGCCATTGGATGATACCCTGTGCCTTCAGATAGGCGCGTCCTGCTTCAAATATCGCTACAATTTCATCGAGGTCTGCCGCTGTGGCGAGACGTGTTTTGTGGTTCATGGTTTGCCTCCCGGATTTTACTCTTTCTACAGTGTACCGCCCTCTCTCCTACTTGTCAACGGCAAAAGAAAGCGCCTATTTGGGGGGACGTTTGTCAAGGGACAAAATGATATTTCCTCGAAAAATTCAAAGTCCTAGTATGATGTGGCGTCATACTAGGACTTTAGGTTTGTTTCTGGGGAAATTTCACTTCATGAGTGCACATTTTCTAGCCGTTGTTCAAGTTTTTGTGTTGAGTCGCTTATGGCGTTACTAAGTGCCGGGAAGTCTTCTGATAACTTCACAATATCATCACAACGTCCCTCGATTTCTTTCAAATTGTCTTGCAATCTTTTTTCAAATGATTCTGGAGTATTCAGATCAAGCATACTTAATCTTTCATCTATCGTTCTTCTTTTTTCTTCATCTGTTTCAAATTGCTTTAATCTTTCTAGAGTTGGTCTTGTATACATTAGGTTCGGAAGAAAATTTAATGCTTCTTTAATTTCTCTACGTTCTGTTTGCAGATTGCGAATTTCCCATAACAGTCTATGGTATTTTTCAACATAATTACCTATTTGAGCAAGTTCATCGCGGAGCAATTCATACTCCTCTTTTCGAAAATATACCAACCGATCCATCGCATCATATACTTCGTCGCAAAGCTTGCTAACCTCTAATAGTGATGATGGCGAATTAGAAAAACTTTCAAGACCATTAGTAAGAAGATTTTTAAATCTTGGTCCTGCTGCCTTTTTCAAAATCTCAAGCAAGACATTTTCTACAAATTCATTGCGATGACGTATGCTATCTCTTTTTCGTTCATATTCGTGCTTATTGCTTTCGGACCTTGCTAGCCAAAGCGCGGCAATTATCGCCGCAACGGTTCCGAGAGCAGACAACGCGTGCCAAAACATATTCCAATCAATACACATTTCCTCCACACCTCCTAACAACTTCATATCAATCCCACGATCCCGCACAATTCACTACTTACCGCAAAGGCTAGCAATGTACAAAAGGATTATATCACCCCACCAGTCAAACATCCACAGTATATCGCAACAAAAACATGACGGAAAGCGTTAAGCCGCTCTTTGGCTTAATGCTTCCCGTCATGCTGGCCTGGGGTTCAGGGGGCGGCAAGCTATCCCTGATTTTGAACCGCTAGGTTCAAAAAGCCCCCGGCAGGGCGCACACGTTCGTTAGAACGTATAAGTGCGCTGTTGCTTCGCACTAGGTGAGGTTATCACCAACCTCTCCGCAAAGACCACAGATTCACTGCAAATGAGCCGCCTACTCTGCTGTAATAGTAGTGGTTTATCAAAACCACCCTTTATAACATATAGCATTAGCTTGTCATCGTATGAGTATGATTCCACCTGGCCTCACTTGCAAACATTTTTCCGTGAATCCGATTGGCTCGAACCAAGAAGATTACGCTCACAATTGACAGCACAAATTCCGCAAGGGGATACGTTGCCCAAACCCCTGTGACACCAAATGCTCTCGACATTATAAGTACAAGCGGTATGGCTATGCCGCCGCCTTGCAAAATTGATACGACCAGTCCAAAAGTTGGACTGCTTGTTACACTCAAAAACGAAACAGCAACAACTGTAATGCCGAAGAAGGCAAGTGCAAGGAAATAAATTCGCATTCCCTGCCCGGTAAGGTTTGTGAGTTCTGCAAGGCCTTCCGTATTAAAAAAGGCTACTACATTGTCTGCAAATAGAAATGTCATAGAAATCGCTATCATAGCAAAAAATGTGTTCGTTAAAACACCATATCTCACAAGTTTCTTTAGATCATTGCTATAGCCTTTGCCATAACAATAACTGGCTATTGGTTGCATACCCTGCCCAACACCCTCAAAGAACTGCTGTATCACAAAAGTCATCATTGTTATAATTCCAAAAGCCGCAACGCCTACCTCCCCAACTAAACGAAGCAGGGTTACATTGAAGGTTATGATAAGAAATGAGTATATCGTTACATTTAATAGAAAAGGGCCGCCCACGGCACAGATGGTACTGATTTTGCTAAAAACAAAGCGTGTTCTTACAAGTGCATAATTAGCCTTATACCGCAGTCTGTAAATACGCAAAAATAACAATGAACATGTCATTGCTACCAAAGTAGCACCAACTACACCGCCTGTTCCTAAATCCAAAACAATGATAAAAATATAATCAAGTATCATGTTGCCAATGGTGGCAATAAGCCCTACAACCATCGCCACTTTGGGCGAATTATCATTGCGTTCAAAACTAAGTAACATGAAATAAAGCAAAAAGATAGGTGAGCCCAGCAAAGCTACTCTTACATAGCCAGCGGCTAAATACACAAGATGACCTTCTGCGCCAACAAGCCGTGTGATTGGAATTGCAAAAAATAGTCCTGCCAAAACAAGGAATATGGAAAAAATAATGCCTAATTTCGCCGACAAGGTGAAATACTTGTTCGCCTCTTCTTGCTCACCCTTTGCTACATATTCTGCATATTTCGCACCGCCGCCTATGCCCAGTATCATGCCAAATCCAAGCACTATGGTGTACACAGGGGTCACCAAAGAAAGAGCGGCAAGACCGTCTTGCCCCATTGCTTGTGCAACGAAAATATAATCCACCAGTATGACGATTGTTGAGGAAATCAATCCAACAATCGTCAAGCTGACGTACTTTGAAAATGTTTTGAACAAACTGCTGTTCTCCATTTTTTGCTGTCTCCAAACATAATTAAATAGAGTGCCTCGCTACCATGAGGCGCCCCCTACTTTGCTAATCGTAATGACTTATCATAGCGCCTAAAGCAAGCGCCTCCGCAAATGCGGAGGCGCTTGCTTTTCAGCTTATTCGCTCTCTTCTTGACGGTTTTCTGTCTCTAGGATTTCTTTTACTTCTTCTGTAACCGCCTCTTGATAGTCTGCGGCCTTTTCTTTTACATCGTCTACAACTTCGTCAAAGTCATCTTTCAGTTGCTTTTTGAGTAAATCTACCTCTTGCTTCTTTTTAGAGATTGTCTCATGAGAGAGGTTAATCTCTTCAATTGCTTGCTTCATCTCCGGCGCTGGGTCGTGTCTGTATTGTTCGTGGTACTTTTTTCCAATTTCAATATAGTTTTTCTTCGCGCTGTCTTTTTCCATTGCGATCTCAGTTTTGAGCTTTGTAATGCGTCCGACTAGCTTCGCTTTGTCTCCTGCCGCTTTTGCGAGGCAGACGGATTTGTCCGCCACTCTGCCGGCAGTTTCGAGCACCTTCTCTTTAATTGCTTCAAAGTTTGCCATTTTGTCGTCCTCCTTTTAAGTAGTATCTTGCTTTGCTTTTGTTCTATACACGCTTTGCTACTTATTCCAATCCCGACAAACGCTTTGCCGCTGTCAGGGTATTGCGCATGAGTACTGCCCGTGTCATAGGCCCTACACCGCCGGGTACAGGGGTAATATAAGATGCGATTGGTTCTATCTCCGGGAAATCCACATCACCGTATATCTTGCCGTCTTCTCCCCGGTTTATGCCGATGTCTATCACGATTGCGCCGGGTTTTACCATGTCTTTTGTAATGAGCCCCTTGCGCCCTGTCGCCACCACCAAAATGTCCGCCTGACGTGTCATGCTCCCCAGGTCCCGGGTGCGGGAGTGACAGATCGTCACGGTGGCATCCTCGTTTAGCATAAGCATCGCCTGAGGCTTTCCAACGATGTTTGAACAGCCCACCATCACCATGTGTTGACCTGTCAGATCAATCTCATAGTGTGCAAGCAGTTCCATCACACCTGCCGGTGTGCAGGGAAGAAAGCCGTAATCCCCCGTCATGACGCGTCCGATGTTTGTGGGGTGGAATCCGTCTACGTCTTTCTCCGGAGAGATTGCATTTATGATCTTTTCTTTGCAGAACCCCTCTGGTAAAGGGAGCTGGATTAAAATCCCGTGGACGTCTGTACGCTGGTTTAGTTCCGCGATGAGACTCAGCAGAGTTTCCTCTGTTGTATCTTCCGGGAGACTACACTCCACACTCTCTACTCCATAGGCCGCGCAATCTTTTTTCTTACTCTCTACATATATGCGCGCCGCTGGACTTTCGCCAATGATAATGACCGCTAGGCCGGGTTTTATGCCGAGATCTTCAATTTCTTCTCGGACTTCTTTGCGCATTTCTTCGGCAAGGGTTTTGCCGTCTAAACGTATCGCCATGGTTTAAACTTCCTCTGCTTTCTTTGTTCGCTTCATCATGAACATATTGATTGCAATTGCACCGATCACACAGCCGATTGCAACGAGCATGTTGACTGATACAGTTCCGATGAGCATGTTCTGACTCGGGTCACGCAAGGCCTCAACCCAGGTGCGGCCCAGTCCGTACCAGCCAATGTACATTACGAAAATCTGTCCCTTATACTTTCTGCCCACTTTCTTGCTATAGAGGTGCAGTAGGATGAGTCCTAAGGTGTTCCACAAGGCTTCGTATAAAAAGGTTGGGTGGACATACAGGGTTTCTCCGCCCCAGTTTAGACCCATGCGCCATGGGACATCTGTCGGGATCCCGAAGAGTTCTCGATTGACAAAGTTCCCCCAGCGTCCGATGGCTTGCCCAATGAGGAGTCCGCAGGCACCTAAGTCTAAGATGGTAAGAAATGGAATCTTCTTCACCCGGCTACAGAGCCAAGCGCCCAGGATGGCACCCAGGATCACACCATAGATGGTGAGTCCCCCTGAACGGATGCCTGTGATGATGCGTAAGGGATCTCGCAAATAGATATCCAGGCTCCCTGCTACATAGTAAAGGCGGGAAAAGACAATGGCAGTGGGGACAGCGAAGAGTAACATGTCTATCACATTGTCCTGGGTGAGGTCATAGTCTTTCGCACGAACCATGGCGTAAATTGAGCCCATGACTAGGCCGAGGCCGAGAATTACACCATAAAAGTGGATGCGAAAACCAAATATCGTAAACCAACGTGGGATATCCAGGGCAAAGCCTTCGCCGAAGATTGGAAATGTAATGATTGCGTCTTGCAATGGGGTCACCTCTTTATGTAGGACGCGGGTCCCGCGTCGTTTTGGATTATTTCGGGCTCACAACGGAAAGCACAAAGCGCTCTGGACTGAGATTTTCCTTGATAAAGGCCAGCACATCAGCGCTTTCTATGCCTTGTAAGATATCCAGCTGATCTAGTGCCATTGCGCCATGGAAATGACTGGTGGTTTGTGCGTAACAAAGGTTCTCTACATTGTCAAACCCACGGATCAAGGCGCCGGATGCGGCACGTTTGAGACGGGTGAAACGTGCTTCGTCTATGCCCTGCTCCAATGTTGCAGCAATTTCCCCTTTGAGTTCTTCCAACACCCGATCCGGGTCGGCGCTCTCGCCGGAGAACATGTCAAAGGCATAACTGAGTCCACTCATAAAACCCGCAGAAAAGTCACTTGTGATGAGTCCTTTTCCATAAAGTCTCACATAAAGAGGGGAAGATTTTCCTGCCAGATAGGCATTGGCTAAGTGTCCTGTTAGCTCCTGCTTTTGATAGGCCGTGCCGCTGAGTCCCGGCTTTATGCGGACACCTGCAATGAATAGAGGTTTTGCGACTGCCATCCGCTTTTCCACTCTTGCCCTTACAAAAGGTTCTGTATCTTCAGCACCATAGTCTTTTACCGGCGGAGCGTGGTATTCGCTAGAGAGTTGCTCTCTTGCGATCTTTGCCACAAGAGCCGGATCGATATCCCCAACTGCACAAAGTACCATATTGCTCGGGCGATAAAAAGCACGATGCAGATCATAAAGGGTCTGGGCTGTGATTTCGCCGATGCTCTCCACCGTTCCTGCAACGGAGTCACGGACCGGGTGGACTTTGTAGAGGGCTTTTAGGAAATTGAAGTATATCACATATTCCGGAATATCTTCCACCATACTGATCTCTTGCCCGATGATGCCCTGTTCTTTCGCAACAGATTCCTCGGTAAAATAGGGTATAGAGACGAAGTCGATCAGTGTTTTCAGATTTTCTTCAAAACCCTCGGTACACTCAAAATGATAGGCGGTCATCTCAGAGCTGGTAAAGGCATTGGGCTGTGCGCCGTTTGCGGCGAGGTCTGCCAGGGCGTTTCCGGTTTCCGTGTCGAAGAGCTTGTGCTCTAAGAAGTGCGCAATGCCCGCTGGGGTATCTCTTTCTGTGCCATCCAGCTGGAAGCGGCGATCCGCGCCTCCGTAGCTTGTGGCGAAAAAGGCGTATTTTTTTGCGTAGTCCGGCTTTGGGATCACATATATGGTCAAGCCATTTTCCAATGTCTCCGTATAGATGGTTTCACCTAGCCCGGTGTATTGCTTTTGTTCCATTATGCCCCCTCCTCTTCTGCGCCTTTGAGGAAATAGACGGTGTCTAGCTCAAGACTGTTTGCGATCTCGACCAGATCCTCTTTCTCTACCCACTCCACTTTGGCGATGATCTCCTCAATGCTGTCACCTTCACCCAAAATGGTCTGTGACAAATAGAAGTCTTGCAGAGTATTTTGATCGTCTTTTAGCATAGCGAGATCAGTGCTCATGGCTCTCTTTGCCCAGAGGAATTCCTCCTCTGTGATGTCACCTGTCTTGATTGCCTCCAGTTGGGCTAAGATTTCGGCCTTGGCTTCCTCGTATTTTGCAAACTCGATTCCAGAGATGACAAAAAGTAGCCCTTTGTGTTTCTCGATAATTGAGGACGCAAAATAGCAAAGGCTTAGGCGCTCCCGCACATTGAGGAAAAGCTTTGAGGTCACACTTCCGCCGTAGAGATAGTTGAATAGATCTAGTGCCACATAATTGGGCTCTTCCATACACTCGCCTAAGCGGAAGCCTAGGCTAAGCTGACCTTGGGCAACGTCCATCTCTTCGGTGAAGTCCCGAGCAGTCTCTGCCACGCTGTTCATACGGACATCTGTGCCTAGGTCTAGGTCTATCTCTCCACGGGGGAGGTCTTGGAAGGCTTTCGTGAGTACCTCTGTCACTTGCTCAAGGTCTGCCCTGCCGCTGTAGATGATCTCAATAGGGGCTGTTTCCAATAGCGTTTGATAATGGCTGGTTAATGATGCCGCTTCGATTGTCTCCGCCTCCGCCTCGGTACCTAAACGGAAGGTTGCAAAGGCCTCGCTATCGCACATGAGTTCGCTCAAGCGGCCTATGGCGTAAGCGGTCTTATTGTTGATGCGGCCTTGGATTTCGTCAATTAGCTTTTCTCGTTCCGAGTTTACATAATCTCCTCGAAGCTTACCTACTTTCTTGTCGGGTCTAAGCAGAATTTCACTGAGAAGGTCTGTGACTTTTTCAAAAATCTCTTCCCCCTCTGGTAGCATTCTATCATCTACAAAGTTCGCGTATAACTCAATGCATTGAATCTCGCCTTTTTTGATGACGAGTTGCTCAATTTGGGTGCCATAGAGTTCGTCTAACTCCTGAGCCAAGCATTCCATATCCGGATATTTCTCCGTGCCGCGCAGAAGGACACGGGGCAGGATTGCGTTCTTCGCCGCCGTCTCTCGGTCTAGCTGGCTTAGGAGTGTTATGCTCAGGGTGTTTGTTTTAAACTTGTCCGTTTGCAGATGGGTCAGGAAGACATAGGGGAATAGCTCTGTTCTGGTCACTTCACCCATGGCTCTGGCCTCCTTTGACTGGTTTAATGGTACTGGCAGGCGGATTGATCCCACCTTATAACTTGATTATACATCATTTTTCCATTTTAAGGAACTGTTTCTTTTTATTGATAGTGGACAAAGGCATTGTTGCAACCTTGTAGGGGCGAACTGTGTTGCCCGCAGTGGCAACAATTGTGACGGGCGAACACAGTTCGCCCCTACTTCCTTTCTATTTTACCGCGAAGGAGCGGTCTTTATCCGCAAAAAACAAGAAGCAGGGATATTCCCTGCTTCTTGCTCTCTATTACCTATTAATTAGTTAGTACCTTCTGGGTCTCTTTATCAAACAGATGAATTTTGTTGCAATCAATAGCAATCTGCATGGGCTCGCCGGTTACCACTTTTGTATGGGGCGGCACCTTGGCGATGATGTTGTTTTCACCCTGTTTGGCGTACACATAAATCTCCGATCCCATGAGCTCTGCCAGGTCTACTTTGACTGTCAACACTCCTGTGGTGGGTTGATCCATGTATACCGGCTCTAGATGTAAGTTCTCCGGGCGGATGCCTACAACAACTGATTTCCCCTCGTATGGCACAAGTGTCTCATACGATAGCCGACTAGGCAGAAGAGGCAGATCGGAATCATCCACGCGGACAACATAGCGATCTCCTACTTTCCGCACTTCCCCATCCATGAAGTTCATGGGTGGTGTGCCGATGAAGCCTGCGACAAATAGATTGCAGGGGTTGTCATACAGATTTTGCGGTGTGTCTACCTGCTGGATAAAACCGTCATGCATGACTACAATGCGGTCGCCCATGGTCATGGCTTCCACTTGGTCGTGGGTGACATAGACGAAGGTTGTTTCTAGCTTCTTATGTAGTTTTGTAAGCTCTGTCCGCATAGATGTGCGGAGCTTTGCGTCTAGGTTAGACAGGGGTTCGTCTAAGAGAAAGACAGCTGGATTGCGCACCATGGCACGACCAAGGGCAACACGTTGTCTCTGCCCACCGGAAAGGGCTTTGGGCTTACGTTGGAGCAGATGCTCAATGTCTAGAATCTTCGCCGCTTCCATAACTTTGCGATCAATCTCACTCTTAGATTCCTTACGCAATTTCAACCCAAATGCCATGTTTTTATATACGGACATATGGGGGTAGAGCGCATAGTTTTGGAATACCATTGCGATATCCCGGTCTTTGGGCGCTACATCGTTGACTAGCTTATCTCCGATATAAAGCTCACCCTTTGTGATCTCTTCCAAACCCGCAATCATACGCAGGGTAGTAGATTTCCCGCATCCGGAAGGCCCAACCAGGATGATGAACTCCTTGTCTTCGATCTCTAGATTAAAATCGTTAACCGCTGTGACATCACCGGGGTATACCTTGTATATGGTTTTTAATGAAATATCAGCCATAGAACTATCTCCTTTTCTTCTCTGAATCATGTGCTTCTAAGGAAAGGGCAAAACCTCAATCAGCTTCGCTGACAGCTCCTTTACTAAGGAGCCTTAAGGGCTTTCCCTTAGAATGGATTTTCTGTCGGGTATGGTAAATGTTTCGGTTGATTGTAGGAGATTTTTGGGACGCCCAGATAGGTGAATACATCGAAGAGGGCGCGTCCTACGTGGCCGAATGCTACGGCTCCGTGGTGGGGATAGCGATCTGCAATCAGGACATGGCGATAGAAACGTCCCATCTCAGAAATCGCGAACACACCGATGCCGCCGAAAGAACGTGTGGGGACAGGTAAAACCTCGCCTTGGGCGATATATGCTTTCAGTTCGCCCTCTGCTGTACCTTGGAGGCGGTAGAAGGTGATCGCTCCGGGTGTTATGTCGCCCTCCAAGGTACCTCTTGTGATGTCAGGCTCACTGCCGGGCTCAAGGAGGCGATGCATGATGAGTTGGTATTTTAGCTCACCTTTTGTCAGAGAGCAGATGGGTGTATTGCCGCAGTGGAAGCCCATGAAGGTGTCGGTTAGGGTGTAGTCGAAGTTACCCTTAATCTCACTCTCATACATATCCGCCGGGACAGAGTTGTTGATATCCAAGAGGGTTACCCCAGCACCGCTGACGCAGGTTCCGATGTACTCAGACAAAGCGCCGTAGATATCTGTCTCACAAGCTACCGGAATGCCACGGCTTGCAAGTCTGCTGTTAACATAACATGGTACAAATCCGAACTCTGTTTGGAATGCTGGCCAACATTTGTTTGCAAAGGTGACATAATCTCTGCTTCCCTTATGCTTCTCCGCCCAGTCTAGGAGTGTCAGCTCATATTGGGCAAGTTTTGGCAAAATGCCTGGCATTTGATTGCCTGCGCCTAGCTCTCGCTCCATGTCCGCGACGACTTCCGGAATGCGCGGATCGTCTTTGTGGGCGTGGAAGGCAACCAGGAGATCAAGCTCGGAGTTTTCTTGGATTTCCACACCTAAATCAAACAGTGGTTTGATTGGCGCATTACATGCCAAGAAATCTTGTGGGCGGGGGCCGAAGGTGATCAGTTTCAGTTTTGACACACCGATCACAGCACGGGCGATGGGTACGAAGTCGGCGATCATTTGTTTTATGTCAACCGACGTGCCCACGGGATAAGCTGGAATATGGGCTTTGATGTTGCGCAGTCCCAAGTTATAGGAACAGTTGAGCATACCGCAATAGGCGTCTCCCCTAGAGCTTACGAGCTGATCTGCGGCCTCTTCCGCGGCGGCGACGAACATGGTGGGGCCGTCGAAGTATTTTGCAAGCAAAGTCTCCGGTGTTTCGGGGCCGAAGTTGCCTAGGTATACGACTAGAGCGTTTACGCCGGCGGCTTTCACGTCTTCTATGGCTTTCAGCATATCCAGCTCGTTTTCCACTGTGACTGCACAAGTGTAAATGTCGCCATAGGCTTCCGCTACAGCACGGCGGCGGGTTTCGGAGAGGGCGATGGGGAAACAGTCTCGTGAGACGGAGATGAGACCTAATTTGATTTTAGGGATGTTATACATGATGACACGCTTCTTTCCATATTTAATTTTTCATACCGGTCATGACAATACCTTCTACCAGATACTTTTGACCGACGAGGTAGACTAGGAGGCCGGGGATGATGGAGAGGATTGTTGCTACCATGGTCAAATGCCACTCTGTGCCGTAGGAACCTGAGAATACGCGGAGTCCCATTGCCATTGTGTGCAGATTTTCATCATGCAGATAGACCATTTGAGTGAGCAGATCATTCCATATGAGCATAAAGATAAAGATTCCAACAACCATGATAGCGGGTTTCATTGATGGGAGAAGGATTTGTACTAAAATACGTAATCTGCCCGCTCCGTCGATCATTGCCGCTTCGTCCAGCTCCTTGGGAAGGGTCAGGAAGAATTGGCGCAAAAGGAAAATGTTAAATGCACCGCCGCCGCAGATCCATGGGATGATGAGAGGCCAGAAAGTGTTACTGAGACCGAAGAAGTTTGTAAACATGATAAACAGCGGGATCAAGGTTACAACAGGGGGCAAAAGCATCGATGCGATACAAAGCCCGAACATGAATTTCTTACCTCTAAACCTGAGCCGCGCGAAAGAATAGGCGCACAGGATAGCGGTGCCGGTACCCAGTATGACTGCGGGAGCCGCAATAATAAAGGTGTTGCGCAGATAGACGAAGTAATGGAAGCGTTCCAAGGCTCTTGGGAAATTGGAAAACACCCAGTTCGTTGGTAAAAAGCGCATGGAGGGGACTTCGTGCAGGTACATGAGGGATGAGCGTATGATCCACCAAAGGGGGAAGAGGGCAATTAAGGCCATCACCATCAAAATGCTGAATGTAACGATCACGGATGTCTTCCTGTTGTTTAGGAATACACCGACCAGGTGCGCAATTGGGAGCGCAATAAGCGGTAGAAAGACTAGGAAAACTTCAGATCCAAGGGTGTATACAGCTAAGATGATTAGTAATGCGATGCCCACAAAGCTAATGATTCCAAAAATGCCTAGCAAATGCATTTTCTTGATTTTTTCGCTGTGAACAAATCCCAAAACACCCGTGATGCCAAGAATGGCGAACAATAGGATCAAGTAGGTGAAAAACACGGATACTGTGCGTCCGTCTGGTAAAAACTCGGCAAGTTCCATATCCGCAAAGGCTTCTGATGGCACCATAGAGTCAATTGCGCCGCGCAAATTCGTATGCGCTGTATTGATTTGCTCCTGGGTGGAAGCTCTGTCGTTTAGGACAGTTCTGGCAGTAACCAAGCTCTCTTGCAGGTTCTGCCACGATTCTTCCGTCCACATGGGTACGCCATCCAGGTTTGCGTTGATTGTCCGCGCCTCGGTAACTGCGTTATCTAAGTAAAATGTGTCGGGAAGCCCTATGCCCAAGAGACCCAAAATTCCGAAAACAAGACTGATGACTGCGGCTACAATAAAGAGCAAGCCCACAATTTTCAAAACCCATTTTCCCCGAGCGGGAGTGACTCGTGTCGGCTCGGTTGTGGCTACTGCTGATGAAGATGCGTTCATCATGCCGGACCACCTCCTTCATAAAACAGCCAGCTTTTTGACGTTGCAAATAGAATCGCTGTGAATATGCCAATCAGCACAAACAGCCCAAAGGATACAGCACCGGCACGTCCTAAGTGTCCGCCGCTAAATGCGGTCATGTACCATTCAAATGCCACAAACCTAAATGACTGCGGGATTACCGTAGCCCCGGATTGACCGCCGCCGGCGAGCATGAGGGAGGGTACCACGACTTGCATGTGGGTGATTAGGCTCATGAGCATATTATAGAAAATAATCGGAGACATACATGGTATGGTTATCTTCCAAAAGCGATGCCAAGCATTTGCCCCATCTATTTCAGCCGATTCCAAGTATGCCCGTGGGACATTAGCAAGCCCTGCCATTTTAATTACGATAATGTTCCCGCTTGCCCAGACAGCGATCATGGCGATTGAGGGAATAATGGTTGCGTTATCTAAAAGGAAATGTATGCGGTCGCCGCCAAACATGTTGATGATGTTGTTTATCACGCCGTTGTGGGAATAGAGAAGTCTAAAAATCAGCATTGTGCTTACAACAGGGATGATAAAGGGCAAGTAAAACACTGTTCTGAAGAATGTTCTGCCCGGTATCTTGCGGTTGAGCAGAAGGGCTATGACCATAGAATATACCATACCCAAACCAACGGTCAGGAATGCGTATATAATTGTCACCCGAACGGAGGCCCAGAAGGTTGAGCCCGGTGAAAAGAGATTGATGATATTTGTAAATCCCGTAAATTGCGGCGCAAATGGGATTTGCCACTCGAACAGGGATATCCCAAATACTGCCGTCAGGGGAATATATGTCATAAAGGAGAGCCCTAAAAATGCGGGGATCAAAAATATCTTTGCCGCCCTTGCTTCTTCCCTGGCGGCTCTTCCGGGTCGATTATCTATTTTTGCAGACCCGTGCAGGAGCAAGATTGTCAGGATCAAGAAGATAATCGGAAACCACATGAAGTTGAAGCCATCGAAAAAGAATAAGGCAAAAACCAGTATCGGAATCACGATCCATAAATCTATTTTTCCCAGGAGACCTAACAATGCGCCTCTTCCCAGCGTTTTTCCGAAGAGGATTGACAGCAAGCCGATTGCAAGCCGAAACGCGGCAAACAGAAACAGGAAGTAAAAGAAATACGGCATAACACCTTCCGGCATCGCATGACTGCGAATCGAGTTTAAGAACACAAAGCCTCGCGGCATATAGCCTGCCATGAGTTCGGAACCGCTTGCGCCAATTACAGCGATCAAAACGGTAAGAGCGGAAGAAAGGATATATAATACACCCACCGGCCTTAAAATCCCAATCGTTTTGCGCGTATCTGTTAAGGTTTTTCCTTGCATTTTGTTGTCCGGCGCGCCCATATACACACAACCTTTCTTTTTGGTTTTTTATATATTATTCATACACAAGTTATAGTCATGCAGGGGCGAACTGTGTTCGCCCGCAGTAGCAACAATCGTGACGGGCGAACACAGTTCGCCCCTACTTGGAAACAATGCCATGCGTCCATTCTCAATCCCCTGCGCCCGCCCGAAAAATCGCGCGGGCGCAGATGTGTTACTTTAGTGCTTTATCCGAAAAACGCTAGCGCGGGTTCTTATGCGCCGATTGCCGCTATAAAGGTCGGTCTGGCGGCATCTAATGCTTCTTGTGCGGTTTGGTCACCTGACCAGACAGGGGCTAGTGCGGTTGCGAGTGCAGGAAGGAAGGCATCGAAACCTGGTACCCAGTGCCAAGCGGCGGACACCGCGTTGTTGAGGGAATATTCGATAACTGCGCTACGGAAATCATCGAAAGGCGGGTGATTTTCATTGTCTGCCCACTCGCGCATCAAGGTTTCATCTCTATACCAGCTCTCATAACGCGGCAACCAGATACCGCCTTCAATGAGTGCCCAGTTGTTCTCCGTTGCGGCAAACCATGCAAGGAATTCCGCCGCGGCTTCAGGATGAGCTGAACCTTCGTACTGAACAGCAAGACCTGCTGTAGCAATCGTGACTGGTCTTCCCATGCTCGGCAGAACGCCTACGCTGTAGTTCAGACCGTGATTGTTCATTGCGCCTTCCAGCCAAACGCCGATTGACCATGTGCCGTTAATAACCATGGCTACATTATACTCGAGGAACAATGCATCCACATTGTCGCCGCCAAGTGAACCCCAGCGAGGCATTACACCATAGACAAGGTAGAGATCCGCAATTCTTTGGATCGCTTCTGCCGCTTCTGGCTCGTTGATGATTACGTTGCTCCAATCATTGGGATCCATGAATCCGCCGCCGTTTGAAAGTGCCCAGACTTCCAATTGGAATACGGCAGGCTCTAGGTAAATACCATACTGCTCGATATTATTGCGGTCAAAGTTGGGGCTGTGTGCATTGTTTCCGTTTGCGTCAATCGTCAAAGTTCTTGCTACATCGACAAACTCATCCCAGCTCCATGCGTCTGCGGCTGTTTTTGGTGCGTAAGGAACACCTGCGGCATCAAATTTGTCTCTATCATAGTAGAGCGCAAGCTGTACAACACAGGATGAATACGCTACAACTTCGTTTTCCCAACGGAAGGAAATAACATCCCTAGGTTGCTCGCCGGTAAATTGCGGCGCTTGGATGAATCCGGCTCTTGCCCAGTTGATGGCCATCTCTTCTGTCATGAATCCGGTGTCCGGAAGTTCTCCGGCGGCGGCCAGTGTTGTGAGAAGCGCTGTGATTTCATCACGGTCTACCGGCCATGGCTCAACGATGATATGGGGATGTGCGGCGTTGAATCTGTTGAGTGTGTTTGTGACGTTTTCGATTTCTGTCTCGTCACCCCAGAACATGTAAGTGATGGTGACAGGCTCATCCCCTTCGGCTGGTGGCGGGGTGTCGGCAGGTGCGGGTGTCGCGGCAGGTGCCGGAGCCGCCGGTGCGGGCGCCGGATCGTTGTTGCCGCAACCGGCGAACAGTGACACGAGTAGCACGAGACATAGGACTAGAATTCCACTGCGTTTTACATTCTTTTTCATAGTATTTCCTCCATAATTTTTTGAGATGCCTGTTTTACAAGCCATCCCTTTTTATAATTTACTGCACCCTCCGATGCAATGGGATACAAAGATATGTCTTCCCTATTCTGTCGTTGTGGGGATATATACCCGCATTTCATTCTCGCCCCGGTTTGCCCATAGGAAATAGGGGATCAAAGTTAGCTCACTGGGGATAAGCTCCGGCTTTTGCTCCGTGTAGAGCGTAGTTCCCTTTTGCTGATACCGATATGCCGGCATGGAAAGTGCAATAACCTCCGGTAAAAGCCCTTCCGGCGGCGTGACCTCTGTGATGGGCGCGTCTTCCGGGAGACGAACCGCACCCAGATAAGCGCCGTTATCCACCTGCTCCATGCAGTACACAAGAGGTCCCCGCATGATGGCAGTACTTCCGATGTTGTGCTGTACCTCGTTTGCGCAATAGATGCGCTTTGGATGCATATCAAAGTGAACTTCTAACACGTCGCCATCCCAGTCCCGGTCTAGCAAAAGATATCCACTTTCTGTTTGCAAGCTAATCGTTTCACCATTGAGCAAAATTTTGCCAATAGGCGCATACTGGGGATTCCGCAGATAGAGTTTAAATCGCCCGCCGGAAACTTTGAACTGTGCGTCACTGCCATAGGGGTAATCCGTTGTCACCTCTACCCTGCGCATACCATCTTGCGCACTGCCTGCACAGTATAGGTTCACATATAAGGCCTCATCCGTTCTGCCATAGGCGTATGCACCGAGTCCCATCACTGTCCGGGCTAGATTTGATGGACAGCAAGCACAGTCAAACCATTTTTGGCGTACCATCTTCACATGGTTATAGTTTGGATTGACACGAATGCGATCAGGTTCTACTTGGAGGGGGTTCACATAGAAGAATTCAGTTCCGGAAATGGATGTCCCGGAGAGTACAGAGTTGTAGAGAGCAAGCTCCATAGTGTCGGCGTAGCGAGCGTCTCTGTGCATGGCGTTCATTCTCTGGCAGAACATCATCAGTCCGACGGATGCACAAGTTTCGCCGTAGATCAGATCATTGGGCAAATCATATGCTCCCGTAAAACGTTCACCCCATGCCACAGAACCGATTGCGCCTGTGACATACATCTGCTTTGTGGTGATGTCTTTGTAAAGCGTGTCTAAGGCATCGCTAAGCGCCGTATCGTCTAGTTCCGCCGCGAGGTCTGCCATTGCACTATACATATATACAGCACGCACAGAGTGTCCGACAGCTACACGCTGTTCTACTGGCGGGATGTGAGACTGAGAGTAGTCCCAATCAAGGGGTGTGATTTCGGGAAAGATTTCTTTATATTTTGGTTCTTTTCTTTCCAACTCAAAGTAATGAGGCTCTTGTCCGCGCTGTTTAATGAAATAGGCCGCAAGTGCCAAATAGCGCTTTTCGCCTGTGGTCTCATAGAGTCTAAATAAGGCCAACTCGATTTCCTGATGACCAGGGTAACCGTTTATTTGTCCCTCTTCTAGTCCAAACACAGTGTCAATGTAGTCTGCAAAGCGGATTGCAATATCCAAGCAGGCGCGCTTACCTGTTGCGTCATAATACGCAACCGCGGCTTCAATCAAGTGTCCTGCACAATAGAGTTCGTGTCCATGTTGTAGATTTGACCACCGGCGATCCGGCTCTTTGGCGGTGTAGTAGGTGTTTATGTAACCATCTGGCTGTTGTGCCGCACCGATTAGGGCAATGGCTTCGTCAGCTAAACGCTCTAGATTCGGGTCAGGATAAACCGCCAAAGTGTATGCCACGGATTCCAGCCACTTGTAGAGATCGCTGTCTTGGAAGCACATACCATAAAAGGTGCCGTGCTTTTTGCCCGATGCAATTTCAAAGTTTTCAATACAATGACTGCGTTTTGCGTCTGCAACCCGGTCATTGAGGACTTCCCATTGGTATGGGATCACTTTTTCGCGGATTTGCTCCATGTATCTATTCCAGAATGATCCGGTGATGCGCACATCTTTTAAAGGAAGCGGTCTCATTTTATTCGTTTTCATGGGAATCTGACCTTTCTAATCGTTTTTCTAAGTGGGAAAAATTTTTGTATCAATTAGAGCAAAACAGATTCTTGCTGTATGCTATTCTCCCAGTTTGATTTCCATCACCGCACAAGCTGGAATTTGGAACTGCAATTGATCGCCATTTATAGTGATCTCCGTAAACGCATGGGGCTTCACTCGGTCTGCCGCGTCGAAGTCGTTTCGTGCGTCTACAACACCTGTGACGATCCGCGCCTGAACGCTCTGAATGGATTTTCCATTTATCTGGCAAGAAATGTCCTGTGCTGTGTCTAGAGAGAGATTGGCAAGCGTCATGTGAATGACACCAGTCTCATCCTCTGAGACGGACATGTGCAGATCTGGGATTGCATATACGTCTGTGCCGATGGTTTTTGTTTCCACAGAGCTGTGTAAGAGTGTGGCGTTTTGGTGACCTTTGTATAGATCAAACACGTGATATGTCGGCGTTAGAAGCATCTTCTCGCCTTGGGTTAAGATTACTGCTTGTAGCACATTGACTGTCTGTGCGATATTTGCCATGATGACCCGGTCACAGTGGGAGTTGAAGATGTTCAAGGTAACAGCGGCAACCAGGGCGTCACGCATGGTATTTTGCTGATAGAGGAAGCCGGGATTCGTCCCCTCTTCCACATCAAACCATGTCCCCCACTCGTCTACAATGAGACCTACATGTTTGCCGGGATCGAAACGATCCATGATCTTGCTATGTTCTTTGATCAGCGTGTCCATACGGAAGGCGTCGCTTATGGTGTGGAAGTACTTGTCTTTGTCAAAACAAACTGCACTGCCTCGGCCTTTGGGCCCACCGGGAGATGTGTAGTAGTGGAGGGATAAGCCATCCATCTTGACATTGCAACCATCTACAGGGCCGTCTATGTACATGCCTTCGCAGTGGCAAGCGGTCATGAGTACTTCTGTCCAGTTGTAATCATCCCGATTGGGTCCACAGGCGATCTTAGCGATTTTGTTGTCGCCGTATTCTCTCACATAGGTTTGATAATGCCGATAAGCGGCGGCGTAGTATTCAGGGGTCATGTTCCCGCCGCATCCCCAGCTTTCATTGCCTACGCCAAAGAAAGGGATTTTCCAAGGCTCTTCCCTTCCATTTTTCCTGCGCAGATCTGCCATGGGTGACACGCCGTCAAAGGTCATGTACTCCACCCATTCGCTCATCTCGCGGACTGTGCCGCTCCCCATGTTGCCTGATATGAAGGGGTCACAGCCGACTTGTTCACAGAGTTCCATGAATTCATGGGTTCCGAAAGAGTTATCTTCCACCACCCCACCCCAGTGGGTGTTGATCATAGTTTTTCTCTCTTCTTTGGAGCCAATGCCATCCATCCAGTGGTATTCGTCAGCAAAGCAACCACCCGGCCAACGGAGTACGGGTGCTTTGATATGACGCAAGGCCTCTACCACATCTTGGCGCATCCCCTTTACATTGGGGATGGGAGAATCTGTGCCCACAAAGATGCCTTCGTAGATACAGCGCCCTAAATGCTCTGAGAAGTGACCGTAAATGTTTTTATTGATTTTATCGCCCTTTTTTACGGCGTCTATGACAATTTTACGCACAATACCGCTCTCCTCTGAATCGTTTAGATTTTTGCAACCGTATCACGTATCACGAGTCGTCCCGGAATGACTACGTTGCTTGCTTGTTCTTCCTTGGTTCTGGTTCCCAGTTGTTGCACCGCCATCTGTGCGGCGGCAAATCCGATGCCGTTGAGATCAATCTCCGCTGTGGTCAATTTTGGAAATACGAAGGATGAAACCTCACGGTTGTCAAAGCCCATGACTGAAATGTCCTCCGGTACGCGGAGTCCTGCCTCTCGGATGGCATCCATAGCACCGATTGCCATCAGGTCGTTCATGGCAAATACAGCGGTTGGGGGTGATTCTTTCTCTTGTTCCAGCAAATCTTTCATACAGGCATAGCCGGATTCTCTTTCCCAGTCACCGTTTTTTACCAGTGCATTATCCAGTACCAGTCCCGCCTCTTTCACAGCGCTGTGTATCCCCCGCATCCGCATTTGGGCTGGGGATGTATGGGCAAGGCCTGTGATGACAGCGATCCGTTTGTGTCCAGAGTCAATGAGATAGCGCATGGCTTCTGCTGAGATCATTTCGTTTTCGTATGTAACAGAGCAGATATGCTCATCGCTTGCGGTTGAGTAAGCAATGATGACAGGCTTGCCTACATCTGTGATGATCCCGGAAATATCCCGGTCAAACATTCCTACATAGATCACAGCGTCTACTCTTGCGCCGAAGACCAAGAGGGATAAGGCCTTGTTGATCTTATCTGTCTGTTGCACAATCTGATCGTATTGATTGAGTAAGCTATCTAACATCCGCAGATCATTGAGGAGGATGTTGTAGTTATTCTGTTCTACATATTCGGATATGCCATTAATAATACTAGCTGTCGCAAAACCCATGATATCCTCAACCAGAACACCGATGTTATTGGTCTTCTTCATGCGGAGACTTTTCGCCACCTGGTTGGGCTGATATCCGGTTTGTGCAATCGCCTCTAAAACCCGTTGCCGCTTTTCCGGCATGACGGATTTTGTACCGTTGATCACATAGGAAACTGTGGCGGTTGACACTTCCGCTATTTTTGCAATATCTTTGATTGTAATGAGAAGTCACCGCCTTCACTTTTAAACGTTTAGCTGATGCAATTATATGAGTTTCCTTCTCTCTCTGTCAATACTATTTGGGGAAGATATCTAAGGATTTTGCTTTTCTACAAAATTCAGCCGCATCTCTTGTGCATCATTTCCAATTTTATAAAACACAGAAAAAGCGACTACATCGAATCGTGTAACCGCTGAAATTTGTGGGCTGGACTTCTGATTTCCGGAGTGGTATACTGCCTTTGCGGCATATGGCGCAAAGAATCAATACTTGGAGAAATGTCATGTTAGAAAATACGCTTTTGCGGCGCTTATGGAACACGAATATACTCATACTCATCTGTATCACATTCACGATAGCAACACTGCTCGACTTAATTTTGACAGTTATTGTGTTTGGTGATGTAGGCACCACTTATGTGCATTTAGGTACGCGCTTTATTCTCTGCACCTTTGTATCTATTAGTTTGTTGGTGTTTCGATATTTTAAGAAACTACTCTTTCCCCTCGTGATGGGTGTACATTTCTTGCTTCTTCTCCTTTTTGCGATCTTGTATGTATGGATAAGCGGCTTTTTTATCGCGCAAGATCCCCGTGCCATGTTTTATATGGTTCGTTCTATCCTGATTGTTTACCCTTTCATTGCGATTGGCTGTATCGTCCTTGACCGTATCTTGAAAGCACGGAGACGTAGACGCTCTGAATAAACATTTGCTATATAGACTTTGTACAGCCAGGCTAGAGAGATGAAGATTTCATTTCTCTAGCCTTCTTTGCATTGTCTATTATGAGATAGCTTGCTCTTCTTTCGTCTCAAACACCGGAATACCCTTTCCGTCATAAGGTTTCCCGTCTACAGTGACCTTGTCCCCTTTTACACAGATTTGCAGATCATGCCACTGCACAGTGTAGCCCTTCAGCTTCTCCGGTAGATTGGGCTCTATAAAGAGCTTACCATCCCGCAATCTGAGTCCCAGTAGCTCTTCCATGGCCACTCGCCAATACCAGCCGGAAGCGCCTGTGTACCATGTCCACCCGGCACGGCCTAAATGTTGCTCGTTTGCGTATACATCGGCGGCTAAAACATATGGCTCGCCGCGATAAGTGGCGGTGTCATGATTTGCGGGTAGCATGGCCTCTAACATATCATAACCCACATCCGGAAGCCCTGCCTTGAAGGCTCCCATAGCAAGCCAGAGGCAACCGTGGGTATACTGTCCGCCATTTTCACGCAAACCCGGCGCATAGCCGCGGATATAGCCGGGATTTGTCTTGCCATTGGAGAAAGCAGGTTTAAAGAGACGAACTACCTTTGCCTCGCGGTTGAAGAGATGTTCAGAAGCCTTTGTGATCGCTTGCCGCACACGCTTTGGGTCGCTGTGCCGTGTCATGGTGGCGAATCCCTGGGCGATGGCGTCTATTTGGCACTCTTCATCGTCTTTGGAGCCTAGTGTCTGTCCGTTATCATAGTAGCCGCGGAGATACCAGTCGCCATCCCAGGCTTCGTTTGCGGCTTTGCCGAAACGTTCCGCCTCTCGGGCATAGTGGTCGGCACCATCTTCGCCGAGACGGGTACAGAGTGCACCGAATCGCTCTAGTACATGGGCTAAGAACCACGTGAGCCAGACACTCTCGCCCCGTCCGCCTGCACCTACTAGATTCATGCCATCATTCCAGTCACCTGTCCCCATGAGAGCTAGGCCGTGGAGGCCGGCACCTCGGCGGAGGGCTAAATCTAGAGCACGCTTACTATGATGAAAAATAGGTTGTTTGAGTTCACTCACTTCTGGTAATTCATACCGTTCATGCTCTCCATCTTCTAGGATTTGTGAGCGAATATAGGGCGCTATCTCTTGGCAGATGGAGGTATCCCCTGTTTTCTCCACATACTCACAGAGGACGTATGGCAGAAAGAGCAGGTCGTCACTACAGCGGGTGCGTACGCCTTTGTCTGCCACGCCCTCTAAGCCAGAGGGATGCCACCAGTGTTGTACGTCCCCTTCTTCAAACTGATGGGCGGCGGCTTTTTTGAGGATGTCTTTCGCCACCTCGGGTGCGACTGCGATGAGGGCTGTCACATCCTGCAACTGATCGCGGAAACCATACGCACCGCCGGATTGATAGACGGAACTTCGTCCCAGCACACGGCAGGCGAGGGATTGATACAGCGCCCAACCGGACAGGTAGCGGTCAAGAGGCTCTACGCCTGTCTGCACACGGATGCCGCCGATGCGCGCGCTCCACCAAGTGCGTGTTTGTTCTAGGGCGCTCTTTGCCGTGCTCAACTCTGTGAGAGGAAGCAATTCATTTACCCCGCTAGTCCCGGTGACGATGGTCAGGCTTGTATCTGCCGGATAGACGGCATAGAAGCAGGGGTCAAGTCCCGCTCCGGAGCGGCGGTCTAGATCACGCCTTGCCCAAGATCCCCGGTCACAGGTATAGCCTTCCGGCTCTTTGTTTGCTACCAGACTAAAGGTCAATCCCGGAAACTCGCTGTTTGAACCATTTTGGGCGCTCATGCTCTGTCCGCCTGCTGTTGTCACCACATAGGCGCGGTTTTTGTCGTCAACACCAAGGATCAGCTCCGCAAAGTAGGCGATTTTATCGTCCGGACGCAGATTGCCCTCTATGAGAAAGACCCGCGCTTCCGTATCCGGGGGTACAAAGGCTGTCACAGTAATCTGGCTCTCGTCTATCTGTTTCTCCCATCGGGCAAAACCGAAACCATAGGTGATATGGCAGTCTAGACCGTCCGCATCGGCAAATAAGGATATCTCACGATCGTCACGCAGAAGTGTTAGACGTTCTGCACCCTTCGTCTCCAGTGTATCGTTTCTCCAGGGGATGATCTTATTCTCCCGGGCGTTGGTCTGCCACATATGCCCGGTTCCGCTATCCGTAGCGATATAACCATAGCGATGGTTTGTGAGCATGTGGCTCCAGGTGTTCGGCGGGAGACCGCCTGTCGTGTCGATCACAACAGAGCCGTCTTCATCATAGCGGACTCTTGGACTCTCCCTTACCTGTACCGAGCGAGGATCCTGCTTCGGAGCAGATTTCTCTTTCTGGGTACGAGTCTCCCCGCCTTCTCCGTCATAGCGTATCGCAGAGGCGGCTAGGATCGCTGTCCAGTCACTGCTATCGTCTATAAAGTGGATACCACCTCTGGCGCCTTTGAAATGTTCCAATCCCATCGCGCTGATGGCATCGTGTAATCCTGTGTGAATCGGGCGGCGGTAGTCTCCGCTATCCGAGATGAGAAACACGAGATCATATTGCAAGCCGCACTGATGCAGGAAACTATGGCGGCGGATTAGTTTCTCCGCCGATTGGATCTCTTCTTCCTTGCATTTTGCCGTAACAAGGGGGAGATCACCTGATATGCCGTGTACCCAGAGGTCTCGCTGTCCGCCAGATTGCGGTGTGACATATTTCCCCCGCTCCGCCTCGCCGTGGAAGGGATATAGGAGGCTCGATATCGTCGCCATGGCCTCTGTTCGTTCTACGTGGCTAAGGCTGAGTGTTTGCGCACAGTGTTCAATGAAGCTCTCGGTTTCTGTATATTTCCCGGGTGATGCGATTCTTCGAGCTGCTTCGACGGTTTCCTCCCGCATTTTGCCCACAGCCAGTGCGAATGTGACAGATCTCCCTTCCCCTGCCGGGATTTCCAGGGTCATGCGGGTGAAGATGCAAGGGTCAAGCACCGTACCCGCCGTACTCTGAGGTTCCCGCTCCATGGCTATATATAGGTCGGATCGTCCTAGGGCTGTCTCTCGGGAGGTATCGTAGGTGAAGACTTTTGTTGCAACGAAAGCCAGGTAGGCCTCTGGTTTTATGCCATTGCTCCGGCGTCGGACTAGGATCGTTTTGGGAGATTGGGCAGACACGAGGTCTGCCCCTACAAGTTCGGTTTCCATGGAAAGTTTGGAGAAGGCTGGGTGGGCAAAATAGTCAGCTGGTGGGGCGAGGGTTGGCTCCAGATAACAGATCAGCTCTCCCTCTAATGTTTTGTCACCTTGGTTTTGCAAAGTGACAATGCGGGCTTCTCCCAGCTCACTTTGGGGAACTATGATTTCTATCGTACTCTCTAATCCTGTTCGGCTCATGGTGAGTTCTGCGGTCTCTGCTGTGAAGCGAGCATGATAAGAGGTATCAGGATCGAAATCCGGGCTTGCTTGGAGGGGGATTATACCTTTTTCTGTTTTCCAGTAAAAACCAATCCCCTGCACTTTACCGTCTTGCCGCGATTCAAAGCGGGTGATCATAGTTTCCCCCGCCATACTGCGGGCGTGACCTGTTTCGCTCACAATCACGTTGTAGGCGCCGTTTGAGAGTACCGTCATAGCGGGATGGAAGACATCTAGTTCCGTGTATTCCACCGACCAAGCGTCCCCGGTCAAACGCTTTGGCTTCTCCGGTACCTCTTGGGGCGGATTTCTAAGGGTAATCCCGCCGATGGGGACTTTCTCTTGTAGTAATTCCCGATACGCAGACATGGCGCGATCCCGCATGAAGCGGGTTTGCATGGCGTTCTCTGTGAGCACATTGCTGATGGCCAGGAGACTCATACCAAGGTGATGCACCATGAAAGTGCGTACGATCTGACAATCACGTCCGGCGCGACGAGTGGGTGTGAAATCTAAGGCTTCATAGAAGCCATACTTCCCTTTCGCGCCATGCTTTTCTAGACGGCGCAGATTGCTGATGGCACCCTTCATATCTAAGGGAAGCGCCAAAAATGTGGAGTAGGGGCTAACCACTGTTTCTCGGTTCATGCCTCTCTTGAGGGCAAGTCTTTGGACACCGTGGGCTTTATAGCTGTAATTGAGCGCCGGGTCGAAGGCGTAGAAGGCGCTTTCGGATATCCCCCAGGGGGTGCTCCGCTTCTTTTGGACGTGGATGCAGAATTTGGAACTCTCATAGAGCAGGCTGTCTTTATAACAGGGGAGGATTAGATTGCTCATCAGATATTCAAACATGGTCCCCGACCAGCTTGCCATACCGCTGTATTTGTCTTGATTTACCAAGGAGCGCCCCAGTCTGCGCCAGTGGCGAGGCTCTACATCCCCTCTGGCGATTGCGATATAACTTGTCTGCCTTGCCTCTGAGGCGAGGAGGTCATACCAGCCCTCTGTCGGGGCATTTTTCTCTAAGTCCCAGCCGATGTGGAAGAGGCCGCGCTTTTTGTCGTATAGCTTATCGAATGCCATTTCCTGAAAGAGTTTATCGGCTCTCTGGGCAAGTTCAATTTGCCCCATCTCATAGAGTCCCTCGCGGAGGACAAGGAGACAGCCGGATAGGTTGCCGCTGTCTACCGCTGAGACATATATAGGACGCAGGGGCTTTAGGCTCCGTGTATCGTACCAGTTGTAGAGATGACCATTCCACTTCTCCATACGCTCCATAGTGGCCAGGATGTTTTCGATCACGCCCAGGGCTTTGTGGGGTGTTGTGATCCCCAAATCCATTGCGGCAAGAGCTGAGAGGAGGGCGAGGCCAATATTCGTCGGACTTGTCCGATGGGCAACCCCTGCCGCCGGTTGCTCTTGCCAGTTATCCGGCGGGAGATAGTGATCTTCGGGGACTATGAAGTCCTCAAAATATCGCCAGATATCGGCGGCTTGTTCCAGTAGATACCGCTCATCTGCACCTGTCACACTCTGCTTCTCCTGCCGCTCCCGACTGAGATAGAGGGCATAGAGGGGCGAGAGTATCCATACAATGCCGGCGATCACCTTGAGGGGTGTGTTCGACAGGAAGATCGCTGCTAGGGCGATGAGCACTGCCGGGAACATCTTGTAATAATGGTGGAGTATACCTGTTCCTGTCTTCGCCTCGGCATCTGCTGAGGTGACCCAGGCAAGCATATTACGCTTTGTGACAAGCATCCGCCAAAGGGCAGTCAGGGCACCGCTTAGGGTGATATAGGCATGGTAGGGCAAAAAGATGAGACAGCTCACCGTCTCCAAAAAGCCGCCGGTAAATCCTGCGATGATGGTGGAATGATAGCGTTCACGCCGCTCTGATTCCCGCCGAAGCACCCGTTCCGCTGAGGAGATGAGGAGTCCAGATAGGGGCGAAAGCACCGCTACGACACCTGCCCAGAATAGGCTTCTGGTAGAGATAAACATAGCGGCAAGGAGCGCCAACATGGTAAACACCGGCACCATGCTACGGCGGAGATTGTCAAATATCTTCCAGCGGTTGATCACATTCAGCGGATTTTTTACCCGGCTCCCATCTGCTCTCCGTACACGTCCTAAGAGCCATGGCGCGGACTGCCAGTCACCTCTAGTCCAGCGGTGCATCCGGGTGAAGTAGCTGAGTACTTTATAGGGATATCCATCTGTGAGTTCCACATCACCCAAATAGGCCGCTTTGAGATAGGCACCCTCCAGCAGATCGTGGGAGAGGATGCGGTTTTCCGGGAAGGTCTGATCTAGACAGACGGAAAAGGCGTGTACGTCAAAGATCCCCTTCCCAGCAAAGGAGCCTTCGCCGAAGAGGTCTTGATATACATCCGATGCCGCTGAACCGTAGGGGTCAATCCCGCCTTGGCCTGCGAAAATACGGGTGAACTCTGACCTGCCTGCGGCACGCAAGTCTACGCCGATGCGGGGTTGTAGAAGGGCGGTTCCTTCTCTTACAATGCCACGGGTCTCGTCAATCACCGGTGTGTTCTGGGGATGGAGCATGGCACCAATCATCTCCCTTGCAGAACCTACGTTTAGGCGGGTGTCCGCGTCGAGAGTGATGAGATAGCATACACCTTCTAGCTGGAGTTTGGACGCGCCCGCCACTTGCAAACTGTTTTCTTTGCCTATGAGTAGGCGTGTCAGTTCTAAGATCGCACCTCGTTTCCGCTCCCAGCCCAGGTAACGTCTGCTTTGCGGATTGTAGATCCGCTCCCGGTGGAAGAGGAAGAAGCTGGCATCATATTTCTTGTTCAGCCCCTCTAGGGCGGCAGTTGTCCGGTTGATCCATGTCTTCGCGTCTTCTAATACAGCGTGTTCTGACTCCGGGAGGTCGGCGAGGAGGCCAAATATCAAATTCTGTCCGCAGTCTCGGTTGGCAAGATAGTATTCCTCTATTCGGGCGGCGGCGTTTTCTCCCGCTTGTTCGCTGTCAAGGAGCATAGAGATGACACAAAGGGTTCTCCCCTTTGGCGGGACTCCTTCTTTGAGCGCTAATCGCGGCACATGGCGGGGACGAGTGCTTTTTATGACGAGGAAATCCGCCAGATTTTTGATAATCTCTGAAATCGGCACCACCAAAAGCATGGCTACCACCACACTGCGGAGGAGGGCGCCTACAAAGAGAGCAAGGAAGATACTCCCCACCACGATGCCGCCGATATAGACACTCCCGCGCCGGGGACGCTTTTGTTCTCCGAGCGGGCGGGTGAAGAGATAGTAGCCCACATGTCGGCTCTGCTCTTCGCTACTCTTAGCGAGTTCTAATACTCGCTTCGCCACTTCATGCTCTTCCATCTTGTGCCGCTGTGCCAGATGAGAAACCTGTCTGCGATATCGCCCGCGGGTCTCTTCGTCCATGTGGGTATAGACGTCCATGGGATCCAAACGCAGGATTTGCTCCGTTTTGCTGATTTCGTCCAAGTCCTCTCGCAGATCCAGGCTTGCCAGAAGGCGCAAAGAAGTAAACACCCGGTTCATCTTCTCTGCAAGACCGTCTACTTCCTCTTTTTGCAAACTTGATGCCAGATGTTTGAGCGCTGTAACCAAGGATGCCTGTAATGCCGGGACAAGAAGACTCACTTCTCGCTCACTGAGGGGTCGGGTTTCCTGTACACCGTCGAAGAAGGCGCTGATCCGCTCCGGCGTTACCTCTCCGCCTGATGCCTCTACCAATGTACGAGTCAAGACGAGGAGGAGCGCTCTGTCTTCCGCCCGGCGTAGCCTTTTCCCGGATTGGAACTTCTCTGCCGCTTCCCGTCCCTCCCGTTCGGCGATGTACCAGTTATCTAAAAGCCACTCCGCCTCTCTTGGGACACTTCCCTGCTCTGCCATAGCTTTTTTGTGATAAGCTTTGATTGCGCGCAAGTCCGCAAAAACCCGCCGCGCCTCTCGGCGTCCGTGGGCGCGGCCTGATGGGCGCAACTCTCCCGCTTTTTTATGTCCGATTTCTCTCAGCATGTCAAGTGTAGCGTCACGTTTTTTTTCCATGGTATGCTCCTCTTTGCAAAAGACGGTAATCCTGGGTATTTTCCCCACAAGAACTTGGAAATATTCACTTGACAAATAGATGCAAAGAGAGTAAAATATCGAAGTATAAAGTGTTTTCCCTTTACACGGAGGTTTCTCGATGGAAAAGCAAACCGTGGAAATGGCGTTGCTCCTAGACTTTTACGGGGAACTACTCACAGAAAAGCAACGCACCTATATGGAGTATTATTACAATGAAGACTTCTCTCTGGCAGAAATTGCGCGCCTGGGTGCCATCACGCCCCAGGGTGTGAGAGACGCGATCTTACGGGGTGAGGCAACCCTCAGAGAGACAGAGGAGAAGACCGGTCTCATGGCACGAAGCCACCAAGTGGCGGACATTGCGGATCGGGTTTTTGAAGCAGTACATACGATTGAATCTCGCACACAAACAGCGGAGCTTGCGCCCCTGTTTGAAGCGATTTACCGAGACTTAGACACATTGCGCTAGGAGGTGTTCCCTTGGCTTTTGAAAGCTTAGCAGATAAATTAGCCGCTACCTTTAAGAAACTCCGCGGCAAGGGCCGTCTCAATGAGGCGGACATTAAGGAAGCCATGCGGGAAGTCCGTTTGGCGCTTCTTGAGGCGGATGTTAACTTTAAAGTGGTGAAAGACTTCGTCAAATCTGTCAGTGAACGGGCAGTTGGCACGGATGTGCTGGAAAGTCTCACACCTGGGCAGATGGTTATTAAAATCGTCAACGAAGAACTCACAGCTCTCATGGGCAGTGAGAACGCGAAGATCAATATGGGCTCCACCTCCCCTACTGTTGTCATGATGGTTGGTTTGCAGGGTGCGGGTAAGACAACAAACACAGCAAAACTTGCAGGACTCATGCGGAGTCAAAACGGGAAGCGTCCCCTGCTTGTGGCCTGTGATATCTATCGTCCGGCGGCGATTAAACAGCTTGAGACCGTTGGAGAACAGCTGAATCTCCCTGTCTTCCAAATGGGACAGGCAAATCCGGTGGATATCGCAAAAGCGGCAATTTCACATGCGAAAAAGCATGGCAATGACATTGTGTTCCTCGATACTGCCGGACGGCTTCACATTGACGAAGCCCTCATGACGGAGCTGAAAGACGTCAAGACCGCTGTGAAACCTGCTGAAATCCTACTTGTGGTTGACGCCATGACCGGGCAAGACGCAGTGAGCGCCGCTACTGCTTTTAACGATGCCCTTGGCATTGATGGGGTTGTCCTCACCAAAACAGATGGTGACGCCCGTGGCGGTGCCGCTCTCTCTGTCAAGGCTGTCACAGGGAAACCAATCAAGTTTATTGGTACCGGTGAGAAGCTTGACCAGATTGAACCCTTCCACCCGGATCGGATGGCTTCTCGCATCCTCGGCATGGGAGATGTCCTCACTCTGATTGAAAAAGCGGAACAAGCTTTTGATGCGGAAAAAGCGGAAAAGCTTGCGGAACGATTACAACAAAACAAGTTCACCCTGACTGACTACTACGATCAATTGGTACAACTACGCTCTATGGGTGGTATTTCTGAACTGGCTGGTATGATCCCCGGTATGGACGCCAAAGCCCTCTCCGGTGCGGCCATTGATGAATCTACCCTAACCCGCACTGAGGCGATTATTCTATCCATGACACCATATGAGCGAGAGAATCCATCTTGCTTGGCCTCCAGCCGCAAAAAGCGGATTGCAAAAGGCGCCGGGGTTGAGGTGGTGGATATTAACCGTCTCCTCAAGCAGTTTGAGACCATGCAGGCTATGGCGAAGCAGATGTCCGGTAAGGGTATGGCGCGCGCCATGAAGCGGGGCGGCAAAGGCGGCGGCTTGCTTGGTGGGCTGGGGAACTTGTTCGGTTGATGATATTGTCTGATTAAATTGCGGGGTGAAGGATATGAAAAAATTCACTGCAATTACAGCGATTATATTAATTTGTCTATTAGGCGTGGCAAGTTTAACGAGTTGCACCCAAACAATCACAAGTATAACTTGGCCACATTATGGAAGTGTTGAAATGCTCTCTGTCGGAGCAAGAGATATTGTGCGGGTAGAAGCACTAGGTCAAAGAACCGCTCGACTCAATGTTATGCTTCCCCCGTCACCACCAAACTACGAACGTCATGCGGTGAATCGGTTTAGAGTTTTAGAGGTGTTCCAAGGATATCTCCAACCCGGAGATATTATAGAAGTAGTGCAGAGTCTGAATTGGCCAGATGGAGATCGCCTTCGGTTTTGAAGAGGGAATGACTTGGTTTTATTTTTAACGCCCTTTGGTAATGACGGTCTGACACAGCTATTAAATCCTTATGAAGCCGCATATCACTTCCCTAATTCAAGCGAAAGCACACAAACCTTAGACCACGAAATAACACTGGAAAGTGTGCATGATAGAAGCGATTTTGCGCCAACTGTCACAATTGGAGACTTGGTACAACTTGCAGAAAGCAATTTGGGTCATTCCACGAGTTAACTACTGATCCCAGTATTAGCTATATATTAAATTACAATTCCAGGAGGTGAATGTGAGATGGTAAAAATCAGACTACGCAGAATGGGTGCAAAAAAGCGGCCTTTTTACCGCATTGTTGTGGCAGATTCTCGCAGTCCGCGTGACGGGCGTTCGATTGAAGAGGTTGGAACTTACAACCCGCTAACGGATCCGGCTGAGATCAATGTAAAAGTTGACCGGGTACAAGAGTGGATCAAAAACGGCGCACAGCCGACTGAGACAGTCCGCGCATTGCTGAAAAAAGCCGGCGCACTATAAGGAGGACGCGAGTGATGAAAGAACTCCTCATTTATATCGCGCAAAACTTGGTGGACAAGCCTGAAGATGTACAGGTGACGGAGATCGATAACGGCGGAGAAATCACGTTTGAACTCCGAGTTAATCAGTCTGACATGGGCAAAGTCATTGGTCGCCAAGGCCGGATCGCCAAGGAGATTCGTTCTCTCATGAAATCTGTCGCCCAAAGACAGGGCAAGCGGATTTCCGTTGACATTGTGGACTAAACAGATTAAGGGGCGGGCATTTTTTGCCTGCCTCTCTTCCTATGGAGAATTACTATGAAAAAAGAGTATTTAGAGGCCGGAAAAATTGTGAACACCCATGGTGTAAGGGGTGAGGTGCGGATCATACCCTGGGCGGATTCGCCGGAATTTTTACAAGAGTTTGAAACTCTGTACATTGACGATGCACCTGTAAAGCTTTTATCCGCTCGTGTGCATAAGAATTTTTTAATCGCGAAATTAGAGGGCGTCGTTACCATTGAGGCGGCGATTGCCCTTAAAAATAAGCTTGTCTATATCAGTCGTGAAGACGTAGAGCTTCCACCGGGAGACTTCTTTATTCAAGATATTCTAGGCTTCCCTGTCATGGATGAAGATGGCGTGTCTATCGGTAGACTGAGGGAGATTCTCCCTCGTCCGGGGGGCGATGTGTATGTGGTTGTCTCAGACGACGGTGCGGAGCGGCTGATTCCGGATGTGCCCGTCTTTATGTTGGAAAAGAATCTGGACGAGGGCTTCATTCGTGTGCGGCTGATTGAGGGTCTGTAGCAATGATTATCGATATTCTCACCCTCTTTCCTGAGATGTTTCTGGCACCTCTGGGGAAAAGTATCATCGGACGTGCCGCCGACAAGGGGCACCTCACCATTCGCACTCATCAGATTCGAGATTTTACCACCAATCGGCAAAATCAGGTGGATGACTATCCTTATGGCGGCGGGCGTGGATGCGTTATGACCGCTCAGCCTTTGCATAGCGCTTGGGAACATGCACGTTCTCTCGAAAATCGCTCTGCGCGGACGATTTACTTCTCACCCCGAGGACGTGTGTTTACACAAGCAGACGCAATTCGGCTATCTCGGGAATATGACCAACTGATCCTTGTCTGCGGACATTATGAAGGTGTGGATCAGCGGTTTATTGATGCCTGTGTGGATGAAGAAATCTCTCTGGGTGACTTTGTCCTAACCGGGGGCGAGATTCCCGCCATGGCTCTGGCAGATGCGGTCTGCCGCCTTGTACCTGGTGTACTGGCGGATGAGAGCTGTTTTATGAACGAAAGCCATTGGGCAGGACTTTTAGAGCACCCCCATTACTCCCGCCCAGATGTCTGGGAGGGACAAGAGGTGCCGGAAGTGCTTCTTATGGGTGATCATAAGGCAATCGAAGCATGGCGCCGTAAGCAGGCTATGCTTGCAACCTATCAATGCCGCCCGGATATGTTTGAGAAGCTCCTGTTCTCCAAGGAAGACTTAAAACTCCTCGGTGAGCTCCGGGATGAGACAGCGGATATGGGTCTCCGCAAGGCACTTTCCTCCCTTCACACAGGGCGGATCACAGTGCGGGAGACCAGTGAACGGGATGCAAAAGGACTTCGGACGCTGTTTGACGATCCAGCACAGTATATCGCCTCCCTTGGGGGTTCGGGTGTCAGAGATTTCTCTATCTACGCCGACGATCATGGTTTCTGTGGTCATATCTGGTATCGTGCCGGAGAGCTTGACATGCAGATTCTGCCCCATGCCCAGGGTAAGGGGATTGATGTCTTTGCTGTGTCTCAGGTTTTAGATTCCCTCTTTGCGCAAGAGCGTGTAGAATCTTGTAAAATCAAGAGAGAGCTCCCTTATGACATGGTACGGCGGATTGGGTTTTTGCAAGATGAGACAGGCGTGTATACACTCTCACGCAAGGCTTGGCTTGGTAGGCGATAGTTTTGCAAACAAGACATACTGTTGCCCGGTTTCGTGTGATACAATTCAGAGAAACGATGAAAGGAGCTTCCTCATATGCTTGAAATACCGGAAGCCATTGTGATATCCAGACAAGCGGATCAAACCGTAAAAGGGAAACGGATCAAAGAGGTTATTCCAGCCGCATCGCCGCATAAATTCGCCTGGTACTTCGATGAACCCTCTGAATACGATGCCCTCTTACGCGGGCGCACAATTGAGACTGCTTTTTCCTATGGCGGTCGCGTTGAACTGTCGGCAGAAGGGGCGGCTTTACAGTTTGGCGATGGTGTAAATCTGCGCTATTATGATGCCGATGAAAAGCACCCGGCGAAACATCAACTGTTTGTTGCCTTCGATGATGGCTCCGCATTAGCCGCAACTGTGGCGATGTATGGGATGCTCTTTGCCTATCCATCTGACACCAACATGGACGATGATTTTTACTATAAAGCGGCGAAAGAGGCCGTGTCACCTTTGTCTGACGAATTCGATTACCCCTTTTTCCAAACACTTTTCGATGAAAAGAGCCTTAAAATGAGTGCGAAAGCCTTCTTAGCCACTGAGCAACGGATTCCCGGGCTTGGAAATGGTGTCCTACAGGATATTCTGCTCAATGCCAGAATTCATCCAAAGAAAAAAATGAATACCTTGTCAGAAGAACAGCGACAGGAATTGTTCGACAGTTTAAAATCCACTCTTGCGGAAATGACCGATGCCGGCGGCCGTGATACCGAGCGGGATTTGTTTGGCAATCTGGGCGGCTATCAAACTAAGCTGGGCAAAAACAATAAGTTGCTGATCTGCCCAAATTGCGGCGGAGCCGCCAAGAAAGAATCCTATATGGGCGGGAGCATTTACTTTTGCGCGCAATGCCAAGAGAAATGAGGTAGCGACATGCAATACAAACTTAGAGACTACCCCCAATTTTCAGCCTGCGGCCTGAACTGTGGTCTGTGTCCCCGGTACTACACCAAAGGCTCTTCCCGCTGTCCCGGTTGCGGCGGAGAGGGCTTTACAGAGGGACATTGCGGTTGCAGTATACTGGGATGCTGTGAGCGGCATGGTGTGGAATATTGCTTCTTGTGTGAGGAGTATCCTTGCAAAAAGTATGAGGGCGTTGATTTGACGGATTCCTTTATCTCCCATAAGAACCAGTTCAAGGATATGGATAAAGCCAAAGAAATCGGCATGGAAGCTTATCAGACTGAACTGGATGAAAAAATTGGAATCTTGGAAAGCTTACTAGCACACTATGACGATGGCCGCAGGAAGAGTTTTTTCTGCATCGCTGTGAATCTCTTGGAACCAGAGGATGTTCACACCGTCATGGAGCAGATTGCCGGGGAAACTCTGCCGGAGATGTCTCTGAAAGAGAAAGCCGCCACAGCCTCACGTTTGTTTGAGGAGATGGCGGTTCGGCGAGATATTTCATTGAAGCTTCGTAAATAAGTGTAGGGGCGATCGACTCGATCGCCCGCAACCTTTCGCAAACTGCGGGCGACCGGGGGCGGTCGCCCCTACAACGTGATTTATCCATTCCCGCGACCGCGGACAGTCAACGGTCTTCCCTACTTTACTAATTTGTAAATTGCCAAGACATCCTGCCAGTATAGCTTTTTGAAGCCGCCAAGAGGTGATTCTTTACCGAATGCTTCTTTGGTGGCCTTCTTTGCCATCTCTTCCAGGCGATCTTCGCCGATTCCAAGATCCCGCAGTGTCTGGGGCAAGCCCAGCTTTGCGAAGAACTCTTTTAGGCGCCGGATCCCTTCCTGTACAATGGCATCCGGGTCACGATAGCTACCCTCTACACCCATGACATTCACTGCAAACTGCACGAACATGTTGATATTATCTTTGTAGACATACTGCATCCAGCCCGGGGTCACGACGGCAAGACCTGCACCGTGGGCAACATCGTAGATGGCGGAGAGCTCATGCTCCATATCGTGACAGCCCCAATCCTGCTCACGCCCCATGCCTAAGAGGCCGTTGTGTGCGACTGTTCCAGCAAAACCGAGTTCACTCCAGGCGTTATAATCGTTCATGTTCTCTTTCGCCAACAGTGCGTTCTTCATTAAAGTTTTCAAGGTAGCTTCACAGAGTCCGTCTGTTAGGTCGGTATTAATTGTGTTGGTGAAATACCGCTCGAAGATATGAGACATCATATCTGCCACACCGTAGCCTAACTGCTCTTTTGGAAGGGTGAAAAACAGTTCCGGATTTACTACGCTAAGTAAAGGCCGCAACAGATTGCTTCCATAAGGACGCTTCAGATCAAGAGCTTCATTGGAGATAACGGTTCCTTCACTGCCTTCACTGCCCGCCGCTGGAATGGTGAGGATTACGGCAATGGGTAATGCCTGTGTAATAGGCTGTGCCTCTTCGTAGAGATCCCAAATATCACCATCATAATATACACCCATGGCGATTGCTTTTGCAGAGTCGATTACGCTACCGCCGCCTACGGATAGAATTAGGTCAACGCCTTCTTTTTTGCATAGGTCAATGCCTTCATGCACCAAGGAAAGCCGCGGATTTGGCTTTACACCGCCAAGCTCTACAAAGTCTACGCCGTTTTCCTTTAGAGAAGCTGTCACAGTATCATAAAGTCCGCTCCGCTTAATGCTCCCTCCGCCGTAATGGATGAGCACCTTTTTTGCATGGGGCTTGAGCAGTTCCCCGATTTGTTTCTCTGTATCTTTCCCAAATACAATGCGTGTTGGAGCGTAAAAATCGAAATTTAACATCATGATCAACCTTTCTTTTTTATCAGAATGATAGAGATTTATAGTATATCACACTTTCGGCTTCACTGATACATAAGGACTATCTGTAATAGTAAATCGCCAAGGGTAGTGTGTCGCCTCACCTGCATAGCCAATGTTGATGCGGGGAGATATTGTAACCTGGGGGCTTTCTATCCCCGCTTCCAGATAGAGTGCTTCTCCTGTGCAGAGGTCAAGTCCGCTTAGGGTTTTGGGTGTATCCAGCGCCATTGCAAGCTTGCCGGGGCCGGAGCAGAGATTTTTGTGCTTATCTGTCCCCCGGCGCTCATGCATGTGATGGAGTCCCTCTGTGGGTTCTAGAGCGCGGATTAGGACACATTCCGGTTCACCCTCCTTGCCGCTGGTTAGGTTGAGGCAGTGGCACATGCCATATATGAGATAGATATATGCATGTCCTTTGGAGCCAAACATGACTGCGGTGCGCTCGGTTTTGCCTTTGTAACTGTGACAGGCCTCATCAAAACGTCCGCAATAGGCTTCTGTCTCTACGATGATACCGGCTGTGATCTTGCCGTCTTCTGTCTGCCGGATGAGGCGTTTGCCTAAGAGATCTTGTGCCACCTCTAGGGTATCGCGCTGGAAGAAGTCTCTGGTCAAGCGCATGTGTTATACCTCGATCCGCTGGACTGGTAAGCCGGTCAGATAGCGACGTGTCATGTCTAGGGCGTGATGTACTGCCATAATGCGAACACGGGCGCGATCTGCGCCGAGGCGCAGGGCGCGGACATAGGTGCCATCTGCTGTTTCAAGGGCTACAAAGACGGTACCCACAGGTTTCGCCTCTGTCCCGCCGCCGGGGCCCGCAATGCCGGTGATTCCGATACCAAGATCTGCTCCCATGCGTATACGAGCACCTTTTGCCATGGCTCTGGCGACTGAATCACTGACGGCTCCTTCTGTTTCAATCAGCTCTGCCGGAACGCCTAAGAGATTTGTTTTTACCTCATTGGCATAAGCGGATACTCCACCGAGGAATGCGGCAGATGCACCGGGGATTCGGGTTAGGTGACTGGAAAGCATCCCCGCAGTACAAGATTCCGCTGTGGCAATGGTTTTTCCTTGTTCAATCAGGAGTGTAATCGCACGAGCTTCCAGGCTATCTACATCAATGCCGTAGATCACGTCACCCAGGGCAGTCTGCACCTCTTCCAATACAGGCGCCATAAGTTCCCGCGCCTCACTCTCATTTCGGGCTTTTGCTGTGAGGCGGAGCATGACCTCTCCTGTTTTGGCATAGGGCGCTAAACTCGGATTTTGTAGATTTTGCATGAGATCTTTGAGCTTATCCTCTACCGCACTCTCTCCCAGACCGAAGATGTGGATGTTTTGGGAGACAATCTCCGCGTCACTGAGGGCTTTTAAGTATGGCACAGCACAGTTTTCAAACATAGACCGACACTCTCTAGGCGGCCCTGGAAGCATGATGACGTGTTTGTCCTCTGCAAAAAAAGCACAACCAGGGGCTGTCCCACAGTTGTTCCGAAGTACCACTGATCCCTCTGGCAGATGCGCTTGCCGCATGTTGCTTTCCGGCATACAAACACCCGGTACACGGCTTTCAAAATAGGCGCGGATCTCCGCACCGATTTTCTCGTCATAGATGAGAGCTTTGTTGAAACAGCTTGCCAAGGTCTCTTTCGTCAAGTCATCATAGGTGGGACCTAGTCCCCCTGTTGTGATGATGATATCCGCCCTGCCCTTTGCGATCTCAACCGCTCGTTTGAGGCGTTCCGGGTTATCCCCGACGACTGTGTGGTAAAAGACATTGATGCCAAGGGTAGATAGTCCCTCCGATAAGTCACGGGCGTTGGTGTTCACCACATTCCCCAGCAAAAGCTCGGTGCCGACGGCGATGATTTCTGCGCTGTATGTCATGGTGTGGGTTCCTCTCCAAAGATGAAATCGCAAGTTTGGGCTATGCCCATGGTCTCAAAATAGCGCCGCTCCATAGGGAGCCATTCGGACTGAAATCGTTCTAACAGTGTCGCCCCATCCCGGGCTTCTATGCGGCGCAGTTGTTCCCCTAGGGGAATTGTTAGGAACACTTTGATGTGGTAGCTCTCCGCTAAGGTAGGATGCAAGCTGTATGCGCCCTCTATGATGTTCAGGTGATTCGGTTTTATGTCAACCTTTTTGCCAAATTCTCCTGTCTGGCAATTCCATGGACGATAGGCAAAATCTTCTCCTGCTAGTAAGGGCTTCTGGACTTCTGTTTTGAAACGTTCGTAGTCTATATTTCCGCCGGGTTCTGCGAGACGATCCGCCGTCTGCTGTTCTGGGCGTAAGAAGAAATGATCCATATGGATTACATTGCAGGCATAACGCTCCTTGAGGTATAAGGCAAGACTTGTTTTCCCGGAAGCCGCGTGTCCGTCTATGGCAAGGTATACACGAGGCTCCTGCTCTAAGAGCTGGTCAATTCCGGCATATAAGGTATCGTACTCTCGCATGTTCACACCCGGATATATTCGATATTTGCAATTGCGTCTTCAATCAAAGCCTCGATATCAAGCTTCTCTTCCGCCTTTTCCACTTGCGGGATGCTTGGCTTGGTTTTCGGACGCTTTGGTGTGAAAACGGTGCAACAGTCTTCAAAGGGTAAGATAGAGGTTTCAAATGTGTCGATTTTCCGCGCGATTGTTACAATCTCTTCCTTATCCATCCCCACCACCGGGCGGAGAACTGGAAGGCTGATCACAGCCTCTGTGGCCGCCATGGCTTCCATGGTTTGGCTTGCCACTTGACCTAAGCTCTCTCCTGTGACGATAGCTTTACAGCCGCTTTGCTCGGCGATGCGCTCGGCAATCTGCATCATCACACGACGCATGATGAGAGTGAAAAAGTCTTCCGGACAGACACGGCGCATTTCCTCTTGTACCTTGGTAAAGGGAACAACTGCCACATGCATGTCACCACAGTATGGTGTCAATTTTTTCGCAAGGGTAAGCACTTTTTCCTTTGCCTGCTCTGAGGTATAAGGGAAAGAGAAAAAGTGGACAGGGGTAATGGCAATCCCCCGCTTTGCGATCATATAAGTCGCCACTGGGCTATCAATCCCACCGGAGAGAAGGCTTACCGCACGGCCATTTGAGCCGACAGGCATCCCCCCTGCTCCTCTGACTGGGACAGAGTGGACATAGGCCTTGAAGTCCCGGACTTCCACCGTTACAATCAATTCCGGATTGTGAACGTCCACTTTGACATCTGGAAAGGCTTCGCTCAGCTCTCCGCCAACGTATTGGCTGAGCTGGATGGAGGTCATGGGAAAGCGCTTGTCCGCCCGCTTGGATTCCACTTTGAAGGAACGAGCGCGGGCGAAGTCTTCTTTCAGATAAAGCTTTGCTGTCTCCAGAATGGCATCTTTATCCTTCTCACAAGCCGCCGCTCGGGAGAGGGAAGCTATGCCGAAGACACAGCACATCGTCTTGAAGGCACCTGCCATGTCGCAAGCTTCATTCTGGGGTTCTGCGTAGACGGTAGATTGTGTGGTGTAAACCTTAAAATCGCCGAAATGTTCCAGTCTGTGGCGAATATTGGTCTCTAACTTGTGGATGAAATTCCGTTTGTTTAAGCCTTTGAGGACAATCTCCCCAAGTTTCAGTAAGATGATTTCTTCCAAGATTTTGTTCCCCTTAACCGTTTCTAAAGTCGTATGTCCTGTAACCGATTGCCTCTGCCAAATGAGAGGCCTCGATTGTTTTACTTTCGTCTAAATCCGCAATCGTCCGGGCAACACGGAGGATTCTGTCGTAACTCCTTGCTGTTAGTCCCAGGCGATCAAAGGCGCCTTTCATGAGGGCTTCCGCGTCTTCGTCCAGTTTGCAGTGCTCCCTGAGCTCTGCCTGTCCCATGTGTGCGTTTGCGGTGAGGCCTGTCTGTTTGTATCGGGCAGTCTGAACAGCCCGCGCCTTGTTTACCCGCCCTCTGATCTCAGCGGAAGACTCCGCCGGGGTGTGGGTGCGAAGTTCATCATACTCCAAAGCCCCCACTTCCAGTACCAGATCCAGCCGATCTAAAAGAGGGCCTGACAATCTGCTGTGATAGGTAGATACACTAGCCTCTGTACAGCGGCAACGTCCGGATGGGTGCCCATACCAGCCGCATTTGCAGGGGTTCATGGCACAGACCAACATGAGTTTACTGGGGAATGTCACTGTCCCCGATACACGTGAGATGGTCACCTCACCATCTTCTAAGGGTTGACGCAGGGTTTCTAAAACACTTTTGCCGAACTCCGGGAATTCGTCTAAGAACAAGACTCCATTGTGGGCGAGGGATATCTCCCCCGGTTTCGGCGTGGAGGTACCCCCTGTCATAGCAGGGGCAGATACCGTATGATGGGGGGAGCGAAATGGGCGATCTGATACCAGAGGCCGCTCTCTTCCCGTCATGCCCGCTATGGAGTGAATCTCTGTGATTTCCAATATCTCACCACGGCTCATCTCCGGCATGATGGAGGGGAGCCGCTTTGCAAGCATACTCTTCCCCGCCCCCGGTGGGCCGACGAGCAATATATTATGTCCACCAGCCGCCGCCACTTCTAAGGCACGTTTCACATGTTCTTGCCCTTTAACATCGGCAAAATCTAGCACCGTTATAGCCTGTTTCGGCAGTTTCGGCGGTTCCATTTGTTTTATGTAAACTTCATCTGTCAAATGCCGTAGGAGTTGGTCTACATTTTCCACCGGATAGACCTCCAGCTCTTCCACAAAAGCCGCCTCACTTGCATTCTCTGCCGGGAGGAATAGCTTTTTGATCCCCAGTCTCTGCGCACCTAAAGCCATGGAAAGGGCACCCGTAATGGGACGGAGTTCACCGCTGAGACTCAGCTCTCCCAAAAAGGCGGCGTCTTCCGGCAGACCTAGGATATGATCCGCCGCCGCTAATATGCCGAGGAAGATAGGCAGATCGTATACTGTCCCCTCTTTCTTCTTTGCCGCCGGCGCCAAATTTACTGTGATGCGGCTGATGGGAAACTTCATATCACAGTTCTTCATCACAGCCCGCACCCGGTCACGGGATTCTTTCACAGCAGTATCCGGCAGACCGACAATGTCAAAGCTGGGTAAGCCTCCAGATAGGAAGCATTCAATGGAAACCTCATAGCCGGATAGGCCGGCTAATCCCATGGAACGGACATGATGTACCATTCTCTCTTTCCCCTATTTCACCAGTTTGGAGATTGCTTTAAATTCATCTGTACCCGCCACAACACAGAGCTCAAACAGGGCGGATTCTACGGTTGTGAGCAGTACCCCTTCTTGCATGGCGCGGCGCAGGGCAATTTTTTTGTCATATGGATTCCGAGAACTCACTGCATCTGCCACCATAAGAGGCTGGAAGCCCTCTGCAACTAGATCGATACAGCTTTGGAGTACACAGACATGACTCTCCACGCCGCAGACCAGAATATTGTGAATGCCTTGTTCTTTCAGGCGTGTAAATTCGGCTCGGATCGCCTCGTCTCCCATGGCGCTATAGGCTAGTTTGTCGAAAGGTACATGATTACCCATGGCTTCTCTGAGCGCCTCAGCGGTGTCTCCCAATCCCTTTGGGTATTGGCGCAAGAATACCAAGGGGACACCCATCACGTTCAGCCCCTCAAGCAGAATCACACTACGGCGAACGACCTCGTCTCCTCCGTCCATGGCGGGGATCAGCCGCTCTTGCATGTCTACGAATAAAGCGGCGGTGTTATCTTTGGAAATACGCATTATGATTGCCCTCCTCACGAGTCTTACACTTTGCCTCTTAGTATACAGGAGAGCCCGGCAGATTACAAGCATAAGGCACCTCAAAGCACTCCGCTGAATAGACTACATAGAAGCGTTTTGGATCACGGAGGTCTTTCCCATGAGAGAGCGGAAATTTGCAGTCATCGGCGGGGATATGCGGCAGGTAAAGCTTGCCGATTTACTTGCTTTAGACGGTCACCAAGTATCTGTCTTCGCCAGCGATCAGATGCGAAGCGAAACAGCAAAACTTGCACCGTCTTTGCAAGATTGTTTACATAACACTGATTGTGTGATACTCCCCTTACCTCTTCTAGGCGGATGCGATCAGATTAACACACCCCTCAGTGACACGGTTTTGCCCGTAGAGGAAGTGCTCTCCGAGCTCATACCAAAGCAGGTCATCTGCGGTGGGCGAATTCCGGCGGAAGTAATCCAAGGGGCAAGGGCACATGGATTAGAGCTCCTGGACTACTTTGCCCGGGAAGAGTTGGTCATCGCCAATGCGGCGACGACTGTTGAGGGCGCTATCGGTGTCGCATTGGAGACAACTTCTATCGTCCTCCTTGACAGCCGTGTGCTCATTACAGGTTTTGGGCGGATTGGGAAGCTTCTTGCACTCCGCCTTCGCGCCCTGGGCGTACATGTAACCGTGGCGGCGCGGACTTTTGCTGATCTCGCCTGGATTGAGGCATATGGCTATACCGCAATCCACATGGACGCGCTGGATGAACATCTATCCGGCTATACCATTCTCTTTAACACCGTCCCTCATCTGCTCTTGGATGCACGGCGGCTTGCGCTTTTGGATGTCTCCACCCTTTGCATTGACCTTGCCTCAAAACCCGGCGGTATTGACTTCTCAGCGGCGGCTTCCCTTGGGATCCGCACGGTGTGGGCGCTGGGACTACCCGGTAAAGTCGCGCCTGTGACTTCTGCCGCTGTGATCCGTGATACCATTTACAATATACTCTCTGAACAGGAGATTCTTTTATGAGTAAACCCAAACTGGGGTTTGCCGTCTGCGGCTCGTTTTGCACCTTTTCTCGGATTCTGACCGAACTCCGGGTGCTTCGTGAAACATACGACATCACCCCGATTTTATCTGAGGCGACGGCGCGTATTGATACGCGCTTTGGCTTGGCTTCAGAGTTTCGTACCCAAATCGAAGAACTTTGCGGGAAATCTTCCATCACATCCATCCCGGAAGCGGAACCCATTGGCCCCGGAAGGCTGTTTGATGTGCTGGTTATAGCCCCTTGCACCGGCAATACCCTTTCCAAGATCGCCGCCGGGATTACCGATAGTACCATTACTATGGCCTGTAAGGCGCATTTGCGCAATGAGCAACCTGTGGTGCTTGCCATCTCAACAAATGACGGCCTCTCCGGCAGTGCACCGAACATCGGCTTGCTACTCATGCGGCGGCTGGTTTATTTTGTCCCCTTTACGCAAGATGATCCGGTGAAGAAGCCCAATTCTCTGGTTGCCGACTTCTCCCGGATCAATGAGACTGTGACCGCCGCCCTAGATGGACGGCAGACACAGCCTTTGCTCTGTTAAGTTTCTTGAGTGTGCTCACAAATGCAATTCATTCTTTCGGCTCTCATTTATTGAGCACACTCTTTATTTTGATGCGTTTTTGTAGGGGCGCGTCCCCTACATTTGGTTTTACAGTTCTAGATACCGCATCAAGATCATGGCACTCTCTGCCCGGGTTGTGGGTCCATTTGGGTTGAGCATATTCTGCCTTGTCCCGGTGATGAACCCGTGATAGACTGCCCAACGCATGGCTTCTTCCGCCCAGGCGCTGATCTCGGTGTGATCTGCGTAGTCTTCTAATGTGAAGTCTTCAGGTATTATGTCACCCTGTCCATGACTCAGAGCAAGGCGATATAACATGGTAACAAATTGTGCCCGGGTAACGGTGACCGTAGGGGCAAATATCTCCGGATGACCATGGCCTTGTATAATCCCCTGCTCGTTTGCCCAGTTTGCCGCCCCTGCAAACCATGCGCCTTCCGGCACATCTTGGAACTCTGCCGAACTGCTTGCCACAGGTTCACCAGCTAGACGCCAGAGAGCAGTGACGATCATCCCGCGGTTGGCTTCTTGGGCTGGTGCAAAACTTTGGTCTGAGAATCCGCCCATCAAGTTTTGTTCGAAGACAAAGGCCACGGCGTCATAGAACCAGGCGCCTCGCTGTACATCCCTGAAAGGCGTTGCGGCTAAGGGCTGGGTCACTGTACCATAAAAGTGGTCACTGGCATAACCCACATAAATATCTTGGTCAAAGGTGTAACTCAGCTCATAGACTGCCGCTGTCACATTTGTCCAGCGGAGTTCTGGGGTGCGGTAACTACCGTTTTCACTGATGGTCTCCGGCGCAATTGATAGACCGCAGGGTGTGCGGATGATATTCTCCATCTCAAAGGGGTTCGCTCTCATCACCTGAGATAAGGTGATATTTTGCCTGCCAATCCATAGGGTTTGCATTCTCTCCATATCATACAAAGGACGCAGGTCGCCAATTTGGTTGCGGACAAGCATGAGGGTTTCTAGATTTGTCAACTGTTCCAAAGCATCAATATCGCAGATATTATTGTCTCCGAGCCAGAGGGCATTCAGTTGTGTCAGGCGGCTCAAGGGGCTGATATCCTCCACCTCATTGACCCACAATGTGAGCCATTCTAGATTGTGAAGATTCTCCAGAGGCTGAACGTTCGCAACCCGATTTCGATCTAACCATAGGTGGCGCAGACGCGTAAGCTCTGCCACCGGGCGGAGATCCCCTACCTGGTTGTCATCTAACAATAAACGCTCCAGGTATCTGAGCCCTGAGAGCGGTGTGAGGTCGCTTATTTGGTTTCTGTTTAGATTGACCTCTCGCAGGGCGCTTAGGTGCTCCATCCCTTCTAGGTTGCGGATTCCTCTGCCCTCTGCGTTGAAGGCGAGTATACGGGCGAGATCTGTCCCCAGCACCACAGTGTTTGTGTTCACACCAAAGGTATTTGCGATCACCTCTGCCAGGTTTTGATCTGGGAAGATCTCACGGATTCTGCCCTGTAGCGGCCTGTTTTGAAGTGTCAGCTCCCCTTCCTCTAAAAGCGCTGTCACGACTGTTTCGTCCTTCTCCCACACTGTCTCCGCTCTTGCCAAGGCGGTGCCTGAAAATAGGGTGAATAGCAAACAACACACAAGTACTGCACTGATTACGCGTTTCGATGTCATGTCTCGTCCTCCTTTTCACATTTTGACACAGCTTATTATAGCCTTGTCTCCTGTGAAAAGTGCAGGGAAAGCTGTCGAACTTATCGAATCAGTGAAAATAGAAGCGCCACAATAGATCCCCAGACAGCACCGGCGATCACTTGCGGCTTTGTATGGCCTATGGATTCTTTATGTTTTTTAGGTGAGATTTCTCCCTTTGACACTTGGGTTTCCCTCATCTGATTAATAGCCACTGCGTGTTTACCTGCTTCTCTCCGCACACCGCTTGCGTCATACATCACCACCAGAGCCACCACCGCCGCGACTGCGAAGATACCGCCATCAAATCCATAGCGGAGTCCCACTGACATGGCAAGGGCGCACACAGTAGCAGAATGGGCACTGGGCATTCCACCGGAACCCCAAAGTTCTGAAAACCCCCGCTTCCCTTGGGAGAAGCGGATAAGCGTCTTCACACCCTCCGCCGTAGCCCATGCGGTGAGGGCGGCAAGTAGCATCGTATTACGGAAGGCATCGAATATTGACATAAAATCCATTCTAGGGGTGCTCCTGTTTTTGCTTTTAGCATACCGCAAATCAGAATGGATTTCAATCATAATTTGAAAGACAAAGTAAGATTGGGTCTGGCAGTGGGTCACATAATGTAGGGCGCGACGCCCTCGGCGCGCCGTGGTATCAATTTCGGCGAACCTGATGTTGCGTTACAAATTTGGGACACGGCGCGCCGAGGGCGTCGCGCCCTACAATGTACAACATCGTCGTAGGGGCGGCTATTAGCCGCCCGCGGGCGATTGATAATCGCCCCTACATACGCATTGTTGCGGGACGCCCAGTGTGCGTCCCCTACGAGTGCAATTCGTGGGGGCAGACATAAAGTCTGCCCCTACACTATAGCCCCATCATATCTGTCACATTGTCCACAACCTCGCCGATGGCCTTGATCGTATGGTTCTTGTTTTTCTTCCGCCGTCTGCGTTCGGAGGATAGCGCGATACTGAGTGCGCTCCCTACGGCGAGACCGATGCCGATGCCTTTTAGAATCTCCCTGTTGTCCATCTTATGCCTCCCTGCTCAGTTTTTTTGTCTCCTTTAGTATGCCCACAATTTTCTTGTCAATTCCCTGGATTTGCGGTAAGATGGAGAGGAAGAAAGGTTGCTGATTCAGATGATTATAAAACAAATCCGCGTGATTGACCCTTCACAAAATCTAGACGAGATACGGGATCTCTACCTAGATAAGGGGAAAATCACAGATACGCCTCCATCTGATGCACAGGTGATTGATGGCAGGGGTCTTGTCGCGGCACCGGGACTGATTGATCTCCACGTCCACCTGCGGGATCCGGGGCTTACTCATAAGGAAGACATCTTCACGGGGACAAAAGCGGCGGCGGCGGGTGGATATACAGCAGTTGCCTGTATGCCGAACACAAAACCTGCTCTAGATTCTCCGGAACAACTCGCCTATGTGACAGACCGCGCAAAAAAGGCCTCCGCGCGTGTACTCCCCATCACCGCTGTGACTGTGGGACAAGCCGGAGAGACACTGACTGACTTTAAAGCGCTTCAAGACGCCGGCGCGATCGGGTTTTCCGATGATGGTTTGGCCATCGACAGCGCCGCCCTTTTGCGGCAAGCCATGCAAGCGCTCAAAGTACTCGACATGCCCATCATCAGCCACTGCGAAGATACAGAGATGGTGCAAAATCACGCTGTGAACGAAGGTGTGATCTCCAGACAGTTGGGTATCCCGGGCAGACCTGCCATTGCGGAAACGATTCAAGTGGCGCGGGATTTGCTTTTGGCAGAGGACACAGGTTGCCATGTCCACATCGCCCATGTGAGTACAGCGAAAGCGGTAGAACTGATCCGCCGTGCCAAGGCAGATGGTATCCGTGTCACAGCGGAGACTTGTCCCCAGTATTTTACCCTCACGGAAGAGACCTTGCTGGAAAAAGGTGCTTTGGCTCGTGTAAATCCACCTCTCCGGACAGAGGCGGATCGTCTGGCGATTCTGGCAGGGCTCTTAGACGGCACCATCGACACCATTGTTACCGACCATGCGCCTCATAGTGCAGAAGAAAAGGCGCAGGATTTGCTCTCTGCTCCCAGCGGTTTGATCGGGTTGGAGACGATTTTGGGACTATCCCTTACTGCCCTCTATCATACAGGGAAGATGGATCTATCCACCCTGATAATGCTCCTCAGCACGAAACCGGCTGAGATTTTCGGTCTGCCATATGGTACGCTCCAGATAGGTGCACCGGCGGATGTGACCATCTTTGACCCGGATGAGGCTTGGGTTGTGGAGCCGGAACGCTTTCACTCCAAGGCGCGGAATACGCCATTTGGCGGGATGGAGCTCCGGGGGCGGGTTCGGTATACGATTTGCGGCGGGACGGTTACTTATGAGAGGTAGAGGTGGACACATATGACAGTTTATAATAGTAGCAAAGCGGCGAGAGTGATGGAAATTTTTGCGTTGGCATTTTTATTCGCATACGCAGTTTTTCTTTTTATTTTTGGAGATCCAATCATAATTGTGCTTTATTTAATCGGAATCGTAGCCTTCGCATTTAAAGTCGGTATTAAATATTACAAAGCTTCGTTTTGCTCTTTCGTTATCTGCGAAAGAGGCATTACAAAAAAATTCTTTGGCAAAAGTGTCTTTAGCGCCTGGGATGAGTTCACACATATCGGCGTGGGGGAGAAGTTAGCGCATACTTTTTTTGATGACACTTTTCGATTTGCCCTATATTTTTCAAAAGAGCTTCCGGAAAAAATATACTTCACCAGAAAATATTATTCCAAGTGGAGGAATGATACTGTAACCCAAAACGAGAATTTCTTTTTTATCAGATATAGAGAAGGACTGCTGGAAGAAGTTTTGAAGTATGTAGACGAAAGAAGAATCTACGATATTGACCGGATCAGAACATGCCCTGACCCCCATGAAACACAGGACACGGAAACTTCAAAGACACCTCGTAACGAGCTTGGCTTTTGGGATCGGTAAGCTTAAATAAAGACATGCTAAAGGAGAATAAACTATGTCTATGGATCGTCTGCAAAAGCTCATCCTAGAAAAGAAAAATCCCACCGTGGTGGGGCTTGACCCCCGCCTGGAGTATTTGCCGCCAGCCCTTTTGGCGGAGTACGTCAAACCGGGGGCAGAGACCCTGCAAGATGTGGCGGACGCTTTCTACGCCTTCAACTGCGGCCTCATCGACGCTCTCTGCGAGGTGGTACCTGCCGTGAAGCCTCAGTCTGCTTATTATGAGCTTCTGGGTCCAGCCGGGGTCTCCGCACTGCATCAGACGGTTCAGTATGCCAAATCAAAAGGCATGTACGTCATCCTAGACGGCAAGCGCAACGACATTGGCTCCACTGCTGAGGCCTATAGTGACGCCTATCTGGGGCGGATTAAAGTCGGTGAGACAGAGCTTGCGCCTTTTGACGCGGATAGTCTCACTGTAAACGCCTATCTGGGCTCAGACGGGATCCTGCCTTTTGTGGAAAACTGCAAGCGCTTTGATAAGTCCATTTTTGCTCTGGTGAAAACCTCAAATCCTTCTTCAGGTGAATTGCAAGATCTCTTCTGCGGAGACAGGACACTCTATACCGCCGTGGGTGACCTCTTGGCGCGGATTTCTGAGGATACCATCGGTGAGTACGGCTACAGTGCCGTAGGGGCTGTGGTGGGAGCTACCTATCCTTCCGACGCGCGGACACTGAGAGAACGACTCAAACACACCTTCTTCCTTGTACCGGGCTACGGCGCACAAGGCGGCGGCGCTCAGGACGTAGCACCTTGCTTCGACCAGTTTGGCAGGGGTGCCATCGTGAACTCTTCCCGCGCTATTATGTGTGCATGGAAGAAAACCGCCAAGGGGGATGGCTCCGATTATCAAGAAGCCGCCCGGGCTGAGGCCTTGCGAATGAAGCAGGATATCGCACAAGTGATATCAATTTGCTAGTATTGCTTGGAACTACAAGGAAACCAGCTGTTTTGCAGAGTGCAAAACAGCTGGTTATTTTTATATAAGTAAACTCAACAATCATCTTATGTATCCACGATCTATATTTATAAGTCTACTCAAGTTTTACGCTTATAGCCTAATTCCCCGACTCGCCTGCCCAAAAATCTTCTCTAGCTTCTCCCCTTCAATCTCATGCACAGAGCGCACTGCTTGTGGGTCTTCCTCATGGAGAGCAAGACTCTTTTCGTAGTATGCTAAATCCCGCCACTGACCGCCTTTGTATGCCGCTTCACGCAGTCTTCCCACCTCTGAAAAACCCCGGGCTTGGTGGAAATACTGGTTTCTCGTACTAAAGATCACGACGGAGTAAAGATTTATCACGCCCATGGCACGGAGAATTTCCTCTAAGGCGTCCAATAGAGCACGCCCGATTCCATGACCTGCCGCCTTCTTTGACACATAGGCTGATGCAGTTGCGCCCCAGTCGAAGACGGTACCCTCTAGGTGCCGGCAAGCATAGGCATATGCGGCTACTTCGCCGTCCAGTTCACAGACCAGAAAAGGATAAAATTCCCCGCAGGTACAAATCCTGCACGCCATTTCGTGACCTGTCGGCGGCTTGATTTCTGTGGCAATTGCCGTGTCTGTTGCGTGTTCACCGTAGATTGCCGCTATCGCCTCTGAATCTGTCTCTCTTGCCAGCCTGATCTGTATCCTTGCCATACCTAATTCCCCTTCCGCAGACGATTCACAAGGGTTTCGTCCGGATCAACGTAGATGGTTTTAAAGTTTACATAATGTGTTGCTCCCGGTTTTGCGCCAGAGGGCTTTTTAACGTGCTTTACCAGGGTATAGTCCACCGGGATCTTTGTTCCCGCCTTGCCCTCAGAGTACCAAGCCGCAATGGTGGCAGCTTCTTCCAGGGTCTCCGCATCCGGCTCTGCGCCGCCTGTTGCGATGATAACATGTGAGCCATGGAGATCTTTGGTGTGGAGCCAAATATCCAAACGATTTGCAGTCTTAAAGGTAAGCTGGTCGTTCTGGAGGTTGTTCTTTCCCGCATAGATGGGCATCCCAGTGCTGGACACAAAGGCAAGGGGCTTTGCAGGGGGTAGTTTTTGCTTTTTCCCGGCACTCTGCTTGAGTAATCCCGCCTCTGTGAGCTCCTGCCGAATCTGGGCGATATCGCTGGTTGTCTCGGCTTTCTCCAGAGATTCCAGAACACTGTCTAGATACTCTCTTTCCCCTTTTGCCCGATCCATTTGCTCGATTAAATGCCGCTCTGCTGTTTTTGCTTTGTTATAGCGTTTATAATAGGCGGCGGCGTTTTGCTGAGGTGTTTTCAGGGGGTCTAGGGTGATTGTAATCTCGCCCCCACTTGGGTCGTAAAAGTTTAGCGCAGTCAAACTCTCTTGCCCGCGCGTCAACATATGGAGATTTGCAGTGATTATGTCACCCTGTTCTCTATAGCGCTCCCGATCTTCCGCCTGGGCGAGCTCTTCCTTTTGTAGCTCCAACTTACGGGCGCTTCTATCCCGCAGATTGGTCACACTTTTGACTAAGGCACCCGCTTGTTGCCGGTGGCGATCCAGACGATCCCGGGTTTCGTAAAAGTTGTCTAAGAGTATACCAAAGCGCTCTCTCTGTATATTCTGCCTTGCTCTCCCATATTGGGTGATGGGTGTATAACTAAAGTCCACAGGACCATCCTCGCCACGGAGTTCATAAGGGGTGAGGTTCCCCTTTTGGATTTCAGAGAAAAAGGCAGTAAGCGCGCTTAGAAATGCCTCGCGCTGTTCGGCGGATGTCTCTTCTAAACGGGCATCGGTTTTTCCAAAGCTACGATGTGTGAGTTCCCGGGCGATGAGGGGCGAGATGCCGCGTAGTGTGTCTAATATCCAGCTATCTAACCGCTGATCCCCTGCTTTTCCGGCAAGAGCGATTCTGAACGCTTCATAGGTGACCTCAAACGGACTCATCTTCCCTTGTGCCTCCGGCTCATGCCAGCGGAGACCTGGGAGAATCCGGCGGTCGGCATGGTCAGCATCTATGCGCCGCTGGGCGTCTAGGATGATGCCTTCTTCATCTACTAGGATGAGATTACAGTATTTGCCGAGGAGTTCTAAAATTAGCGTCTTCTGGCTTGGTTCACCAAGCTCGTTGTAGGTGTCAAAAATAAGTTTAACCAGCCGTTCCATGGGCGGTTGCGTGACTTCCCTCAGTTTTGCCCCCGCTAAGTGTTTGCGTAACAACATACAAAACATCGGCGGACTTTGTGGGTTTTCGTAACTGCGGCTTGTGAGATGCAGGCGCGCGCTCCCTGTACCGGATGCCAGAAGGAGCTTGCCGCCTGTATCTTTTCCACGCAGGGTAAGGATCACTTTGTCCCGTTCCGGCTGTTGGACTTTGTCCACACGGGCGCCTAGAATTTGCGGACGGAGTTCTGTTAGGACACCCGACAGGCATATCGCGTCTAATGGCATGGGGAATCCTCCTCCATGATCAGGACAAAGAGCTCGTTTAGCCGCTCTATCGCACCTTGGAGATAGAGGTGACCGAACAATGCTTCCAGACCTGTGGCGGCGTGGTATTCTTCATGGCTCGCCTGCTTTGGAACCGCGCTCACACGGGCATTCCTACCTCTTCGATAGATGGCTTGTTCCGCCTCTGTCAAATGGGGAGCGATCTTCTCCGCCGCTTTCGCCTGGGCGGGGGCAGAGACATAGCTCACTGCGGCTTTATGTAAACCTTTTGCAGTGGCCTTCCCATGGGCACAGAGCCAGGTGCGGACGAGGAGTTCGTATACGCCATCTCCTAAGTGGGCGAGACCCAGGTTTGAGATGGTTCCAATCTCGCTTTGGGACATAGTCATGTGGAAGTAGTTTGGCATGTATTAGATAGCCTCCGGGTAGGTTGGTGGGAATGCGCTTGTAGGGCGCGACGCCCTCGGCGCGCCGGGATATCAATTTCGGTGAATCTGATGTTGCGTTACAAATTTGGGACACGGCGCGCCGAGGGCGTCGCGCCCTACCATACATAACATCGTCGTAGGGGCGGCTATTAGCCGCCCGCGGGCGATTGATAATCGCCCCTACATACGCATTGTTGTAGAACGCGCAGGGCGCGACGCCCTACAAAATCCTATAACCCCATCAAGAACTTTCGTTCCGCCTCTGTCAGGTGAAGTCTCGCCCCTTCCAAGGCTTCATCAAACTGCTTTTGCTTGGAAAAGGCGACAACTGCCACGGTGGGGACACTTTCGTCGCTCATGAGATACGATAGAACCACCGCACCAACGGAAGCGCCGCGCTCAGCCGCGAGTTCCTTCACGCGATCAACCCGCCGAACGTTTTCAGCAAGCCATCCGTAATTTCTCTCTCGCTTGGCTCCCGGCTCCACCAAGCCCTCTGCTCGTTTGGAGAAAAAGCCTCCGCCTGTGGATGACCAAGCCATCACTGGGAAGGCCTCGTCCTTGTACCAGGCGTATTCGATGTCATCCATAATGACATGGGACAAATCTCCGCTCTGTGCCGCAGTGGTAAGGGCAAGGGAGTGGTGCACTTGGCTGATGCGGAAGGGTGTCAAACCGTTTTTCTCAGCAAATTCATTGGCCTCTTTGATCCGTCCAGCTGTCCAGTTTGACGCGCCAATCATGCGGACTTTTCCGTCTTTCACCAGCTGGTGCAGGATTGGCATGATCGCCTCAACCGGACGCCTGATGTCATCTCGATGGAGGAAGAGAATGTCAATATAGTCTGTTCTAAGCTCTCTTAGGCTGGTTTCCACATCGGAGCGAATATGCTCTTCGGATACCCTGTGCCGGATTGGGTAAAAATTTCTGTCATAATGGGCGCATTTTGTCACCAGCACAACTTTGTCACGCTGTTTTGTTTTCATGTAGTCGCTGATGATCCGCTCAGCCAGACCCACATCATACATCCGCGCGGTATCAATACAGTTCCCGCCCTCGGCGAGATACTGGTCTAGATAGGAGTGAAGAAAGGTAAGATCTTTGCATCCTGCATGTCCGACAACTAATTTTGCGATTTCGATTGGATCTTGACCATTTGATAGGGTAATCTTTTGCATGGCTCAGTACATCCTTCCTGAAATGAATTTGACTGGTATTCATACGCAGTACATGCTTATTTGTGTCGGGCTGACTTCCCTCGTTGTGTTTCCTGCTGTACCATCACCTAATTGTCCCCATTGATTGCTCCCCCATGCCCACAACTCTCCATCACCTGTAATCGCCATGGTATGTGTCCAGCCAATAGAAACAGAAACAAAAATTTCTTCATTACCTACTCCGTTCTGCTTCTTATGCTAATCGCCCATATTCGGTCACTGTCATTGGTGAAGAGTACATTATAAGATCTATATTCCCATCCTTCTGATTCAAGATGAACTGGAACATGATTGCGTGTAAAATGAATGCGTAGCGAACTGTCGGAATCAGGATACCTGTCATAGATTGCGTCAAACCACTCGTCTAAATCACTCCAATCATCGCCTAGTGCAATCCCACTTGGTGTTACCCAAAATCCAGATGTTGCGGTCGCCATAACCATAATTCGATCTATTCGATCATTATCATCAAAACCAATATATCCAAACTCCGGAAATACTGTCAACCTTTGATCGCTAATGCTTGGAATCATGTCTTGCGCATATTCTCTAGTCATTCCTAGATAGAGATAGATGCTTTTATCGCCACGAGGAGAAACCAGATGAAATGCATCTTCTGTTAAGGGAGGAGGGGATATAGAAGTAGACCATATCACTGGATCAACTTGCTCAATTTCTGGCGCTATATCTTCAGGCAACTCAGGAGCCGCACATGCCGCTAGAAGCAGAAGTGCAACTATGAAAAGTGTCATGACCAAATTTTTCTTCATTTTATATGACCTCATTAAGTCCTTGGACATAAGGTAGGGTCTGGCTCACGAGGTGGCGGTGGCGGTGCTACTAACACTAAAACTACCACTGGGGCTGATAGAAAATGATGCGCCCATACCTCCGAAGGGAATGCTTATTTTGCGGATTTTTTATAGTTTATTATCTTATACAAATCAGAAAGCTGGCTTTCGCTATGTACGTCAACTGTGAATCCCCAAAAAGTTCCTTTCGGGGTGCTTGATAGGCTGTTCTTTATATCTTCGGATATCTCAAGCTCCAACAGTCCTGTCCGCAGATGTGGTTTTTCGGGGAAATTGAAACTTGCCGAAAAAAATCCATCTGAAAGGGAGCCCCAGAATATCGTTCTTTTCTTGTTCGTAGCTTTCCCAAGCCAACCACCGTCTTTATAGTACCGCCATTCAAGGGAAATATCGAAATCCTGAAGCCTTTCATTAAATGCGTTCCAGAGTGTAAGCTTATCCCCCAGAACCATAGCCAAAAATTCATCGCTTAGTTCTGTATTCGGATCTCGTAATAATTGTTCTATCGTCATTTTCTCTATCTCTCCTAACATGAATTACCTATCCCCTCACCTATTCCTCTGCTTCATTCTCTAAATCTGAGAAATCATCCTTCGGAATATCATCAAAACTATCATCTGTGGCACTGGGTGCGCCGCCCTCTTGCATGGCTTGCCACTGGGCGCGGGAGATGAGCACCTGCCGGGGCTTGGAGCCTTCAAACTGCCCCACAATCCCTGCCTCTTCCAGCTGATCAATAAGACGTGCTGCGCGGGAATAGCCAAGCTTCAGCTTTCTCTGGAGCACAGAGGTAGAGGCTTGTCCTAAGTCCAGCACCACGTTTACCGCGTCACCAAACATATCGTCATAGTCGGAATTGGTACCGTTTCCGGAAGCCGCACTTTCGCCTTTTTCGTCACCGGCGGCACTCTCGATGAAGGTATCTACCGTATCATCATATTGGGCGGAACCGTGTTCTTTGAGGAAGGCAATGACCTGGTCACGCTCGTCGTCTGAGACGAAGGTACCTTGGATTCTGGTGGGTTTGTTTACGCCAATGGGCTTATAGAGCATATCACCGTTTCCGACCAGCTTTTCAGCCCCCATGGTATCCATGATAATCCGGGATTCCATAGATGAAGCAACCGACAGAGCAATCCGAGACGGAATATTTGCCTTCATGAGACCGGTGATAACGTCCGCTGATGGTCTCTGGGTGGCAACGACCAGGTGGACACCGGCGGCACGTCCCATTTGGGCGATGCGGCAGATGGATTCTTCCACCTCTGTTTTTGCGATCATCATAAGATCCGCTAACTCGTCGATGACAATGACAAGTTGGGGGAATACTTGTAAATCTTCTTCCGATTCCCTTGCGTGACGATTGTATGTCTCCAAATCACGGGCACCAGCGGCGGAGAAAAGTTTGTAGCGCTTTAGCATCTCCGTTACACCCCACTGGAGCGCACCGGCGGCCTTTTTCGGATCTGTGACAACTGGGATTAGGAGATGTGGAATACCATTATAGGCGCCGAATTCCACCATTTTCGGGTCGATCATGATGAATTTCACTTCATCCGGGCTTGCCTTATAGAGCACGCTGAGGATCAGGGAGTTCATAGTCACAGACTTACCGCTACCTGTGGTACCCGCAATGAGGAGGTGAGGTAACTTTGCGATATTGCCCACCATGCAGGTACCGTTGATGTCTTTCCCGAGAGCAAAGGTCAGTTTACCTTCCGGTTTTTCAAAATTATCTGACTCAATCACTTCACGAAGAGAGACCAGGCTCACATGTTTGTTGGGCACTTCTATCCCCACAGTGGAAATCTTATCGGGAATCGGCGCGATACGCACACTGGTAGCACCCAGGCTGAGAGCCAAGTCATCCGCCAGGTTCGTCAGCTTGTTGAGCTTAATCCCCGCTTCCAGCTCCAACTCATACCGAGTCACCGATGGGCCGCGGGTTACGTTTACGATGTTTGCCTCAATACCGAAACTCTCCAGAGCTGAATCGAGGCGCTGGGCGTTTTCTTCGATCTCTTGTCTGCTGTCTACGGTACTCCTCTTGCCCTCTTTGAGCAGGTCAATAGGCGGGAATTCGTAGTCATCATGGGACTCTTCCAGCTTTTGTTCAATCTCTGCGGCGACTTCTGTCTTCGCTTCTGCCACGTCTTTGGCTTTGATTTTCTCAGGCTCCGGAGCTACAGGCGGCACAATGGGTGGTGTGACTACCGCTTCGGCTTCTGCCTGTTTTCTTTTTTGATAGGGTGTCAAGTCTGGCACGCTCTTTGCATATTCCACAGTGGGAAGCTGATCCTCTTCCAAGGGGATATCAAAAGGTGCGCGCTTTCTTGGGCGGGATGTTTCTGCCGGTTTCTGTGGTGTTTCCCCATCAAAAAGCTGATCGGGAGGCGCCACGTTTGGACTGCCCAACTGAAAGGGTTTTTTGCCCGTAGCACCTGATTCATCCTGTTTCCGTCTCTTCGCTTTCGCTCCCTTTGTGGGTGTTTCCCCGTCAAGGGGGATATCGATCGGACCGCGGCGGCGCGGGATGGGCGCTTGCATGGGTTGTACAGGTGGCATACCCCGCTCGTCTTCGTATGGATCTTCTTCATATTCATATTCCGGCTCCGGCTCATACTCGCGGCGTTCGCGGTTTTTGAACCAGTCAGCAATATCAATCAGCGATTTGTTGCTGGTGAACAAGAGTGCGAAACCAAAACAGAACACCAGTACCGCAACAGCGCCAACGATACTGACCATATTTTCTAAACCACTTGCCAAGAGTCCTGAGATCATACCGCCTGAGCGCATCTCTTGACCAGACTCCCAGAGTTCTCTCAGCATACTGCTTCCAAGGAGTGGGCTTGCTAGGAAGAGGTGTAGGAATGCGCCAAAAAATACCGGGATTGAGGCCGCCGCTACTACTCGGAGCCTGACCGGTCTGCCCCGGTGGAAACCTAAGATAAACGCAATCACAAGCAGAATCGGCGGGACGACAAAGAAGCCCCAGCCGATTAGGCCGCTAATCAAGGTACGGAGACCTTGGATGAGCCAACCTGTGGCGGAGGTATAACCTAATGCTGTGAAAACAGCCATGATTAGGCAGAGGAATGCGCCGATTTCTCTTCTTCTCGGTGATTTCCCTGTTGTTCTTTTTTGCTCTGGGGCTGGCGCCTCAGCAGGTTTTCTTTTTCTGGGTTGGTTCTTTTTTGTTGGTGGCATTTCTTGTCGCTCCGTCTTGTTGTCTTTGTGGTATTTGGATGCACTTGTAGGGGCGACTTGTAGTCGCCCGTGGTTTATGTTTCATAGGCAGTAGGGCGCAGGCGACTACGAGTCGCCCCTACATAGCATTACCGCCTATCAGCGCAACCTACCCTGTAATCGCCATCACAATAGAGGCAATAATCGCAATAATCCCGATCCCCCAGCAGTAGTAGGCAAACTTCCCAAACCGCCCGGCATCGACAATCAGCTTTACCAGCTTAATCGCAAAGTACCCTGTTACCCCTGCCACTAACACTCCGACCAAATATCTGGGTAATAGTGACCAGTCTACATCAGACATGGAACTAAACAAAATAACAATGTTCGCCCCTAAGATAGCAGGGATGCTAAGTAAAAAGGAAAACCGAACCGCAAACCCGCGTTCCAAGCCGGTCAGCATTCCACCGGTGATGGTAATCCCAGAGCGGCTGATCCCCGGCAAAACGCCGATTGTGCCTTGTAAGAGACCAACTGTAAGGGCATCTTTTATAGTCATGTTCTTCTCTGTGCGCCGGCCTCTTGCCAGTTTATCCGAGAAGTAAAGCAAACTACCTGTGATCAGTAGCATAAGCCCAATAAACCACATGCGGTTGCCCAAGGACTCAATCATATTGCGAAATGGGAGTATCAATGCCAAAGGCAAGGTGCCGATGATAATCATCAGTGCAAGCCTTGCTTTAGACGGCCTGATGGGATTATCTTCCGTGCCTCTGTTCCCGGTAAACAGGCCAATCATTGCGCGGCACATTTCTTTGATATCTCGCCAATACACAATAAAGACCGCGACTAGGGTTCCCATGTGGAGAAGCACATCAAAAAACAGGTGCCGCTCATGGGGATCTTCTAGTCCGACTAACTGGAGCAGTGCCAAATGTCCGGAACTGGATACGGGGAGAAATTCCGTCACACCTTGGACAAAACCTAGGATTATTGCCATTAACCAACTCATAGGCGCACCTCTTCACTATAAATACAAGCTATTCGATCTATATTAGCATACTTGAGAGAAAATGACAACTATTATGTATTATGTCACCCATCTTTTTATCGAGTTGCAGAAACTTTATAAACTTTCTGTAAAGCCACTTGTTATTTCTTTCACAAAGTGATAAGCTATGGGCATACTTAACACTTAAGGAGGAATCATCATGTCTTGGGAGCAAGGAATTAACATCAACAACATCAGCGAAATTATCTGCGGGTCTCATGTGTTTCTCGGCGTTGGCGCAATCCAGAAAATGGATTTCATCGCGGAAAAACTCAAAGCGAAGGGTGTAGACAGCGTTATCGTCATGACGGGTAAGGCCGCATACGCGAAAACCGGCGCTTGGGATCATGTTACAAAAGCTCTGGACAAACATGGCATTTCTTATCTGCTCTACAATAAAGTACAGCCGAATCCAGAGACACAACAAGTAGACGAAGCCGTGGCAGAAGCACGGGCGGCGGGTGCCAAGGCTGTCATCGCCATCGGCGGCGGAAGCCCCATTGACGCGGCAAAAAGTGCGGCGATCCTGCTAGAGTATCCGGACAAAACTTGTCAAGATCTCTATGAGATGAAATTTGCCGCTGAGAAAGCAGTCCCTGTTGTGGCAATCAACTTGACACATGGTACGGGTACAGAGATCAATCGCTTTGCGGTTGTCACCATCCCGGAAAAAGAGTATAAGCCTGCGATCGCTTATGACTGCATCTATCCCTTCTACTCTATCGACGATCCGGCGCTGATGACTAGCCTTCCGCCGCATCAAACAAGCTATGTTTCAGTCGATGCCGTCAACCACGTGGTTGAGGCGGCTACTACTGTGCTGAACAATCCATTCTCCATCACCCTGGGACGTGAAGTCATGACCTTGGTCGCAAAATATTTGCCAATGGCGCTTGAGAATCCAGACGACCTCACTGCACGTTACTTCTTGACCTATGCGGCAATGATCGCCGGTACCAGCTTTGACAATGGTCTGCTCCACTTCACACATGCCCTTGAGCATCCACTCTGTGGTATTCGCACAGAGCTTGCACATGGTTTGGGACTTGCAGTTCTCCTCCCTGCCATCATCAAGGCGATCTATCCCGCTTCCGGCGCGATTCTGGCTGATCTCCTTGCACCTATGGTACCTGGTCTCACAGGTGACGCCTCTGAAGCGGAGAAAGCCGCTGATGGTATGCGTGCATGGCTTGCCACAGTGGGCGTAAGTGAGCGTCTCGGCGATATCGGCTTTGAGAAGTCTGATATCCCGCGTCTTGTGGAGCTTGCTTTTGAGACACCGGGTCTCACAGGTCTCATGGCGATTGCGCCGGTTCCGTATGATGAGAAGGTTGTGGAGATGATTTATACGGAGTCTTTCTAAGGTTCCTCCTTGTTATAGAAATCTATATATAAATTGAACAAGCACAGCGGCGTTTTGGTATATAGCTGGAACGCCGTTGTTTTTTCGGATCCTTTTGTGCGCCCCATCGCTTGATTTGAGGTGCACAGGAAAATTTATGTTTTGAACAGGACATACAGTTGTCCTGTTTACTGTAGTATAATTGATTTATTAAAATAGAAAGGAGCATGAACATATGCTTAATCTTCCATCAATTGGTTTTGCAGGTAATTGCGATGAAGCGATCACCTATTACAAAGAGGCATTGGGGGCAGAAGTGAAAGAGATTGTTTATTTCCGTGATGCCCCACCAGATTCCGGCATAGACTTGCCGCCGAATTTTGTAACGTATTCGGAGGTATTGATTTTTGGCACACCCATCATGATGTCCGATGGGATGGAAACGCCAATGCCGGGCAAACATTTTTGGTTTACTCTTTCTTTCGACTCCGCCGAAGAAGTTACTTCTGTTTTTAACAAGCTGGCAGACGGCGGACAAATTTTAGAACCCCTTGCCCCACAATTTTGGACTTCTCTAAGTGGTGACGTAAAAGATCGCTTTGGAATCACTTGGAATATTGGTACAAAGGAATAGCACACTTCACCAAGGCCGTCCATTCCCCGGAATGGACGGCCTTTTCGCGCATATAGTGAGAGTAAGTCTAGTCCAACCTAGGAGGTTTCATGAAACGAGGAAGACGCTTACTCTACAACACACTCCTGCTCACAGCCGCCTCTATGTTCATGCGAGCCGTGGCGGTGAGTTTTCAGGTCTATTTGGCCGGTGTGATCGGTGCCGCCGGGATTGGACTCTTTGGATTGATTGCCTCCACTCAGCTTTTGGCTTTCACTGTCGCGGTCTCGGGCATTCGTTTTGCCACGACGCGGCTTGTGTCGGAAGAGCTGGGGCGAGGAAATCCCCGCTCCGTGCCACAGGTTATGAGGCGATGTATGATGCACGCACTTTTGTTTGGCACCTTGGCAAGCACGCTCCTCTTCTTTGGTGCTGATTTCATTGGTCAGGTTTGGATCGGGGATGTGCGGGCTGTGTTATCCTTGCGGATTTTGTCTGTGAGTCTCCCCTTTGTGGCGGTATTTGCCGCTTTAAACGGCTACTTCGTTGCGGTATCTCGGGTGATTAAGTCTGCCGGCGTCTCTGTGTTTGAGCAGGTGCTTAAGGTTTCCTTTGTGGTACTCCTCTTCCTTCTCCGGGCGCCTGCAGGGCTGGAAGCCGCCTTGGCTACGGTTGTGCTGGGGAGCGTCTCTGCCGAGATTATTTCCTCTCTTCTTCTCTTTGCCCTCTACCTGCACGACCGTCATAAGCTAAAGCGGGATGGTGTTCCCGGTCAAAATCTTACCCGGCGGCTACTCTCTATCTCCATGCCCCTCGCCGGGAGCACCTACGCCCGCAGTGCGCTCAACACCTTGCAACATATGCTTGTTCCCAGAGGACTCAGGCGCAGTGGGATTGATGCGGAAAACGCCCTTGCAAGCTATGGCCTCGTCCACGGGATGGCACTGCCTGTGATTTTATTCCCCTCTGCCATGTTCTACGCGGTTGCCGAACTCATCGTACCGGAGCTCACAGCGGCTCAGGTGCGCTCGGATCAGGCACGGATTGATTATCTGGCGTCCAAGCTTCTCAGGCTCTCCCTCTATGTCTCCATTGGGCTCGGAGGCTTATTTTTGGCTTTCAGCCAGGAACTGGGACAGGTAATCTATCCCACAGCGCCCGGAGTTGGCCCATATATTCGGATTTTCGCCTTCCTCATGCCCATTATGTTTCTCGACTCCATCACAGACGGAATGCTCAAGGGACTGGGGCAACAAGTCTACTCCATGGGGGTCAATATTGCGGATTCCCTACTCAGTGTGATTTTAGTCTATCTCTTGCTCCCCATCTTTGCAATCCGGGGCTTTATTTTTATGGTATTTTTCACCGAATGCTTCAATTTCCTCTTCAGCTTACGGCGGGTGGCGCAGATTGCACAGATCCGGCTTAGACCTCAAGACATACTGAAGCCTGTGCTTTCCGCTCTCGCTTCGACACAGGCTACTTTGTTCGTTTTACGTATGCTGGGACTCCCTTTGCAAGCAACAGCTCTCAGTTTGGTGGTACATTTTGTTCTAGCCGGGGGGCTTTATGGGATGCTCCTATTCTCTTTGGGTGCAGTCACCCGGCAAGACCTCCGCTGGGCGAAGCGGCTCTGGGCTTGACGCATATATTTTTTTACTCTCTCACAAACCATACAGTACGCGTTTCTCCGCTGTATCCTTCGGCTGGAATCTCCATACCCAAGCGGTCATGTTCCGCATCATACATATAAGATGTCCATAGTTCGGAACCAATCTCTATATACCCACCGGCTGGGTGATCGCATGTGTGTTCAATCGTGAAGCGCACCTGGTATATACCTGACTCCTCATTTGCGATCACAAAACTGCCGCCGATTGTCATGTCTGTAGGTAAAGGTCCTGGCGATTCCCATCTGCCGTCTGGAAATAAATGCATGAGTATGGCGTTATAGGGATTGTATTCATACCATATCCAATTACCTGCCATTTGCGCTTTCACGTCTTCTGTCACTGGTGTAGACGCAGGGGTAGGTGCCGGGTCATTTTGCGGATTTTCCGCGCACGCCGCAAAGGTGAAGATTATAAGCGCCAGCATAGCTACTACAAAAATCAACCTCTTTTTTATCATTTTACCCTCTTCTCTGCTTATACAACCAAAATCTGAATCTGTTCATCCTTTGCAGTGAGTCCAATCCTCGTAATCGTCTGCTCATAGTGTTCAATGAGCTCAGATGCAATCTTGTCTTCAATTTCTCGCTGTACCAATCTACGCAGATTCCGCGCACCGTATTTCATGGAATAGGAGTGCTTGACGAGATAATCCAGTACACTGTCGTCATAGCTCAGCGCATAACCTTTCTCCGTCATGACTTTCTGGAGATCGCCCAACATGATCATAGCAATCTGGCGGAAGTCTTCTTCTGTGAGTTTGTTGAAATAGACAATCTCGTCTACACGATTGATGAACTCGGGGCGGAGGAAGTCGTTTAGGGCTTTCATGGCCTTCTCTTTGCCCTGCTCATTGGCTGTTCGTCCAAAACCGACGGCGCCGTCTTTCTTATCACTGCCGGCGTTTGTGGTCATGATGACAACCGTGTTCTCAAAATTCACCACGCGGCCGCCTGCGTCTGTGATGTGACCGTCGTCTAGGATTTGGAGCAGGATATTGAGCACATCCGGGTGGGCTTTTTCGATCTCATCGAAGAGGACAACACTATAGGGTCTCCGGCGCACCTTCTCGGTGAGCTGTCCCGCCTCGTCATAACCCACATAACCGGGAGGTGAGCCGATCAGGCGACTGATGGCGTGTTTTTCCATAAATTCGGACATGTCTAGGCGAATCAGGGACTCCGGCGCGTTGAATAGGTCTTCTGCGAGGCGTTTTACCAGCTCCGTCTTCCCAACACCGGTTGACCCCACGAAAATGAAAGACGCAGGCTTCCGCTTCGCCGCGATGCCCACACGGCTACGCTTGATGGCACGGCAAACAGTCGCCACAGCATCATCTTGCCCAATGATGTGGGCTTTTAGTCGGTCTTCCAGACCTTTTAGGCGCTTATACTCATCCTCACGAATGGAGCTTGCGGGGATTTTTGTCCAGAGTTCGATCACGTGGGCTAGATTTTCCATAGTGAGCTCTGGCAGGGCTTTTCCTTCTAGCTCCCCACGCTCTGTGTCAAGTTGCAGTTCCCGGCTCCGGATGGTGGCTAGGCGTTCGTAGTGTTCCGCTTCGTTTTCAGAGTCACCAAGGAGCAGTTCCCGTTCTTTGGCCAGGTCTGCGCTCTCTTTTTCAATCTCCGCCTTGCGGGCGAGTTCTTTGTTTTTCAGATTTACATCACTTGCGGCCTCGTCAATTAGGTCAATGGCCTTATCCGGCAAAAAGCGGTCTGTGATATAGCGCTCGCTCATGATAACCGCTTGCCGCGCCATTTCGTCCGGGATTCTCACATGGTGATAGGTCTCATAATAATGGGCAATGCCGCGAATGATGGCAATTGCGTCTTCAATGGAAGGCTCGTTTACAATCACCGGCTGGAATCTGCGTTCTAGGGCGGAGTCTTTTTCGATGTGTTTTCGATATTCCGTAAAAGTGGTCGCTCCGATCACTTGGATTTCTCCCCGGGATAAGGCGGGCTTTAGAATGTTTGCGGCGTTCATACTACCCTCAGCATCGCCGGCGCCCACGATGGTGTGCACTTCGTCAATGACAAGGATGATGTTCCCCTGCTTTTTGATCTCTTCAATGAGTCCTTTCATCCGGCTCTCAAACTGACCTCTGAACTGTGTCCCTGCCACGAGGGCTGTGAGATCTAACAGGTATACCTCTTTCTCACGAAGTTTATAGGGTACATCTCCCGCGTGGATGCGCATGGCGAGACCCTCGGCGATGGCTGTTTTGCCCACACCGGGCTCTCCGATCAAGCAGGGGTTATTTTTCTGCCGCCGGTTTAAGATCTGGATCACGCGAGCCAGTTCTTCCTCACGTCCGACAATGCGGTCAAGACGTCCCCCACGGGCTTTATCGGTCAGGGAGATACAATAACTCTCTAAAAACTTCCGCTTCTTATTGCGCGGATCTTTCTCTTTGCCGTTCTGCCCGCCTCCATTTGGAGGCAAGCCTCCCGGAAATGGACGGTCTCCCGGTGGATTGCCGCCGAAGAGTTTGTTCAGGAAGGGGAAAGTCGCCATATTACCTGCGTCTTCTTCCTCGCCATCCTGGTCAAGACCAGTTAAACTCTCCGCCCCGCCAAAGGCTTCGATCATCTCGCCGGAGAGGGCATCTAGGTCTTCTTCTGAGATACCCATCTTCTTCATGATGTCGTCCACAGGCTGGATATTTAGCTCTTTGGCGCACTTTAAACAGAGCCCCTCATTCTGCTGGACGCCGTTTTCTAATTTCGTAATAAAGATGACCGCTACGTTTTTCTTACAGCGGTTACAAATAGTAGGTTGCATGGTGTAATAGCTCCAATCGCGAGAGATGATAATTGCTCCCTAGGGGAGCAATTATGTTTTAGAGATCAATATAATTAACCATCGGGTTGAGGCGGACAAAAAGCTCTGTGATGAAGGTGTTTTCCAGCAATTCCTCCGGCAGGAGGAAGCCTACATAACCCAGTAGCCAGGTAAGCATGAACACAAGAAGTACACCCTGCGCACAACCGATGATTGAGCCGCCTATCATATCAATCAGTTTAATCCTTGGGATCCTAAAAGAAAAGGGAATTATGTTGTAAATTACAGTAAGTGCAATTAGGATAAGCAAAAATCCGATGACAAAGACCAAGAGGAAACAAAGTGCATACACAATGACATTGGTAAGCGCCTGATTGACCGAGAGACCCTCCCCCCGTTCCATTTCATAGCGATCCATGAGTTTATCCAGCCGTTCCTCATGGACACCCATCTCTAGGAAGACTCCGCTTATGATCACAGTCTCCAGACCTGGATCTAAACGTAGCAGATCTTCTGTGGAAAAGTGTACCATATTCTCCGGCACGATTTCTTCTATGACTTCGCCTTCCACACGGTCTAGGTAGCCGCTTACAAAGGGGCGGAACATAGTTGTAAATTCATCTGAATAGTTGTTCGCCGCTATATTGCCGCCATAGATGGCGACCAGGATGAACACAACTGCTAAAATACTCCCTAGTATACCGCGTTTCAGACCCTGCCAAATACAGAAGGCTAAAATTAAAAGTATCAGTAGATCCACCAAAAAGTGCATATCTTCTTATCCCCTTTTTCTTATCGCTCTATTCCCGATCTCTATCCTTTTCTGACGTATGTTGTCACGCCTTTGTTCCACTATGGTACCAATAGTCTCGCTCTGTGCTGTGACAGCCGAAACACGGTGCCGTCTTCCCGCATGAGTACGTTTGACATACCCTCCGTCTCACGCCAGCGGGCATAGCGAGAGGTGCCTCTGAAAATGAGTAGTTCATCTACAAACAAAGCCGCTACAAACCTGCCTCTCAGAGAGAGATCAAGCAGGTTTCCGCTGATCTCCACCCTTTGGTCACGCCCGTTTGGATCTAGGATCACAATCTCTCCGCCGGGGCCGGTTTGGCTTGTGGACAGATAGAGCGCCGCGCGGCCATCTGCTATGTCATAGGCTCTCAAGTGCCGATCCGGGAAGTGATATTCACTCTCTACCTCGCCCCGGGATGTGAGGTAGAGGATGGTGTTTCCGGATATAACACCTACATCACCGCTGTTTGATCTTGTCCAGATATCAAAAAAGAGTTCGCTCTCACGCAGATAGGTATAATCCGCTTGGATCGCACCTCCCGCGCCGACTGTCATCCAAGCGACTCTGCCGCCTTGGTCTGTCATGGTTAAAACCGCAACTGTGCGGTTGTCATTTGCCAGAACTGCACCGATCACATGTCCTGATTCTGTGCCGATGTTTACAGCCCATATCGGGACACCTCTGTGGTCAATTACCGTGATGCGGCCGAGATAACTGATTTGCTCGGCGCTTACGATAATCCAGCCGTTTGCGTTGATGTTTGCGTCAATAATACGCCCTTCCCACTCGTCCATATGGACAAGGGCGCTCTGCCTGTTTCCGCTCTGGAAGCTATAGCCGCCTAAATCATAGGCTAAGACATAATCCCCCGATGACCGAACGACGGGACGTTCCATCTCAAAGGCCGCGGCATAAGCCAATGCCCCCGATCTGTCATAAAAGCGAAGTCCGCCGGCTGAAGCCACTGCGATTCCGTCTCCCAAGGTCACAAAGGTGTTACTGCCGAGATTTGCAAAGCGGAATTCCTCTGCATGCCCGGGAGAGCCCAACCTGCTGTACTGGATGGCGCGGTTAAAGTGGCCAATGGTCATGCGGTCAAGATTTCCGATGATGGCGACAGTACCTATCACGATCAGTGCGAGGAGAAAAACAGACCCCGCTTTTCCCGGCCGCCATGTGCTGATTCTCCGCCAAAGTCTGCGGCGTTTTTTCGGTTTCTGTCGTTCTTCCATCTCTTCCATCAAATTTCCTCATGCGCAAATTTTGACCTATTTTAGCAGTATATCACAAACTCTCCCGGTTTTCAATCCATCATCTCGCCCACTGCACCTTTGTACCACAGTCTGCTCAGCGCCAATCCCTGGGGCGGCGCGGTTGGGCCGGTTTCACGTCTGTCACCATTTTCCAGAAGACGGGGAATGTCTTCTGGTTCAATTTTCCCCTCAGCTACGTAGAGTAGTGTCCCCACCATAGCGCGCGCCATGTTATAGAGAAAGCCATCTGCACAGACTCGGAGGCGGATTAAATCCCCCTCGCGTTCCACTTTGAAGTAATGTACCGTGCGAATCGTGGTGCGGGTCTCTGTCCCCACACTACGAACTGCTCGAAAATCATGGATGCCTACAAAGGCTTCCGCCGCCCGCGCCATGCGGTCTAGATCCAGAGGTTTGGGATAGAAATAGCTAAAGGGTGTGAGGAAGGGATCCCGGATGCGGCTGTTTCGGATCTGATAGGTGTACTCCTTCTTCACGCAGGAGGAAATGGCGCTAAAATCCGGCTCTGCTTCTACCGCTCCTAAGACTGCGATATCCTCCGGCAGACGTGCGTTTAGGGCGAGGGGCAGACGATCTAGGGGAATCTTTGTGTTTGAATCAAAGCTGACACAATAGGTCCAGGCATGTACACCCGCATCTGTGCGGCCGCAACCGACGACGTGGATGTCCTCCTCACAGGTGATGCGAAGGGCTTTTTCCAGCACCTCTTGGATTGTAATATCTTTTTCCTGCCTCTGCCAGCCATGATAATGGGTACCGCAATATTTCATACGGAGCGCTAAGCGTCTCATAGGCCGATCACCACCAAACTAATGACGATAGCTAGTAGAAGTACACTTGCTATATCCGTCAGGATATCACGCCGTGCAAATTGAAGTTGTCTCATGCGTGTTCGTCCCTCTCCACCGTGATAACAGCGGGACTCCATGGCAATGGCAAGCTCGTCCGCCCGGCGGAAGGCGCTCATGAAAAGGGGTACCAAAATGGGCAGGAGCGCTTTGGCGTGCCGGATTAGATTGCCTGTCTCAAAATCTGCCCCTCTTGCCTTTTGTGCGTTTATGATTTTATCTGTTTCTTCGATCAAGGTTGGAATAAAGCGGAGCGCTGTACCCATAATCATTGCCAGTTCATGTACCGGTACACGGATTCGGCGGAGGGGGCTCATGAGTTTTTCCAATCCATCAGTAAGTGCCATGGGTGTCGTTGTGTAGGTGAGGATAAAGGTGCTCATCACCATCATCACAATGCGCACAATCAGGATGATACTTCGGGAGAGGCCTTCCCATGTGATGCTGAGGCGCCAAAGCGACACAATGGGCTCCCCGGGAGTGAGGAACATATTCAGGAGACCCGTCAGAACGAGGATGAGTACCAGAGGCCTTAGTCCCCGTAACATTTGGCGGATGTTTACTTTGGAGATGCCCATCATAAGCAGAAGAAAAAGAGCTACAATCCCCAGCGTCAGGGGACTATTCGCTACAAAAAGGGCGACCAGATAGAGCATGATGCCAATTAGCTTCGTTCGCGGATCTAGCTTATGGATCATGGTGTCGCCGGGGAAATATTGACCGAGGGCGATGTCTCTTAGCATATCATCGCCCTCCTTTTCTCTGCATGATAGCTTCTGCCGCTTGTTCTATAGTGAAGATATCTCCGGGCAGGTCAATGCCAAAGCTTCTGAGATGTGCTGTAACTTGGGTGATCTCAGGCACTGCTAGTCCCATTGCATGAAGTTCCGCCTCTCGGGAGAATATCTCTTCGCGGCTACCATCCATAGCGATCTCACCCTCGTTCATGACGACAATGCGATCCACTGTCCGGGCGATTTCTTCCATACTGTGGCTCACCATGAGTATCGTTGCACCTGCCTCTTGGTGGAAGGCCTGAATATTTGCGATGATCTCCTCACGGCCTCTGGGGTCGAGCCCTGCTGTTGGCTCGTCTAGGATTAGCACACGGGGGCACATGGCCATCACACCGGCGATGGCGGCTCTGCGCTTCTCGCCGCCGGAGAGGGTGAAAGGGGATTTCTCCAGCAATTCACTGCTTAATCCCACCAGCTTTGCCGCGTCTTTTACTCGTTTGCCGATCTCTGATACGTCCAATCCCATGTTTTTAGGACCAAAGGCAATATCTTTGCAGACGGTTTCTTCAAAGAGTTGATACTCTGGATATTGGAACACGAGTCCTACCTGGAATCGGAGGGCTCTGGTTTTTTCTTTTGATTTGTGTATGTCTTCTCCGTCGAAGAGGATTTGCCCGGCTGTTGGTTTTAGGAGGCCGTTTAGATGGCTCATGAAAGTGGATTTTCCGCTCCCTGTGTGGCCGATGATGCCGATGAATTCACCCGCTTGGGCGTGGAAGTTTATGCCTTTGATCGCGGTGCGTTCGAAGGGGGTGGATTTTGCATAGGTGTGGGTGAGGTTTTTGGTTTGGATTAGCATGGGAGTCCTCTTTTAGTTCTGCTTTCTTTTTAGGTCGCCTCCGGCGGGGTTGTTTCGCCTGCGGGCGAGTTCTTTTGGCCCGTCCAAAAGGAACCAAAAGACGGCTCAAGGGCTTCGCCCTTAAGGATCCCTTTAAATGTAGGGATCGTTTGTGTTGTGTAAGTACTCGTGTGTCATTCGCAGATGTTGCAGTAATTTGTGATCTTTGGGTTGTGCGAGTTGGTAGTGATACGCTTCTGGGATGTTTTTGCAAACAAATAGTTGTTGCTTTAGAGAAGGGGATCATTCTAGCCCTCTACCCCAAAACAAAACGGATGTCCCTCTGGGTCAAGCAAGGTAACCCAAAGATCTCCGCCATATTGATCAGATGCCTTTGTCGCACCTAGTCTAATCGCTTCATCAACCGCGGCCTGTAAATCCTCCACGGTAAAGTCAAAGTGCATCTGCTTTTGTTGCCCGCCTTCTTTTTCAGGCCAGATCGGCAAAACATAGGGAATCTCGCATGTAACAAACAGAATGACAAGGCCATTCTCTGTAATGAGACTGGGCGCCTTATACACGGTTTGTTTCTCCCAGCCCGTAAGTCTATGGTAAAATTCCTGCAAATTTTCCGGACTCTGACAATCAACAAAGAGGTGGGTCAGGGAAATCCCTTTTATCATAGCATTATCTCTCCTTTGTCTATAGAACCCAAAACCCTCGCAATCACCTCAGCACAATCCCCCACGGTGATCGCATCCAGCGGCACATCAACCCCTCGCTGGCGTAATGCAAACAAAAGCGCCACCGTCTGGGGTGGAGCTAGGCCTAGTTCTTCCAGACGCTCTACCTCTGTAAAAACCTTCTGAGGGGTATCGTCCATTGCAATCTCGCCCTCAGTCATGACAATAAGTCGATCCGCATCTATGCACTCACTCATGTGATGGGTGATAAGTATCACCGTAAGGCCATGATCCTGTGCTAAGGCTTTAATCGTAGCAAGCACTTCTTGCCGTCCGACAGGATCTAACATGGCAGTCGGCTCGTCTAGGACGATGCATTTTGGTCGCATGGCGATGATGCCCGCAATCGCCACCCTCTGCTTCTGTCCGCCGGAGAGGAGGTGGGGTGCGTGTAAGCGGTAATCGTACATACCCACCGCGCGGAGTGCTTCATCTACCCGGTGCCGGATCTCCTCTGGGGGGATCCCCAGATTCTCCGGCGCAAACGCTACGTCATCTTCCACGATGTTGCTTACAATCTGATTGTCTGGGTTTTGGAATACCAATCCCACACGGCGGCGGATTTCTAGGAGTAAGCTCTCATCCACCGTATCCATACCCTCCACATAGACTTTCCCTCCAGAGGGGAGCAAGAGGCCATTCATTGTTTTCGCGAGGGTACTCTTCCCGCTACCGTTTGCACCTAAAATCCCCACAAAACTTCCGGGGGTGATTTCCAGATTTATATCACGCAGTACCGGCACACTATTTGTATCGGGCTGTGTTTGGTAGGAGAAGTTTAAGTTTACAGTCTGGATCAGACTCATCGCTCCCACCTGCAAGCGGCACCGCAGGGGAGCACCAGGCCACTCTCTGTCACAGATAGCCCAAGTTCTCTGCTCTCTGACCGTCCGCCGAAGCGTTTGGTGAAAATACTTTCGCTGATATAGGTGAGTGTGGAGGCTGAGAGCCCTGTGGTATAGGAGTTAATTACAACAAAAGCCGGGTCGTCTGAGAGCACGCCACTCACCTCTTCGATGAATGGATACAGATTCTCCTCCAGCTTCCAAACTTCGCCATCTGGCCCCCGCCCGTAGCTGGGGGGATCCATGATCACCGCGTCATATCTGCGTCCGCGGCGGATTTCTCGTTGGACGAATTTCAGACAATCGTCTACAATCCAGCGGACGGGCGCTTCTGCTAGGCCAGACAATGCCGCATTCTCTTTTGCCCAAGAGACCATCCCCTTTGCGGCGTCTACATGGCAGACAGCGGCACCTGCGGCGGCGGCCGCAACTGTGGCGCCCCCTGTATAGGCAAAGAGATTAAGCACGTTTAGCTGATGTCCCGCTTCCTTTATTTTCCTTTGAATAAAGTCCCAATTCGCCGCCTGTTCCGGGAAGAGTCCCATGTGTTTGAAGTTCATGGGGCCGACTTTGAAGCATAAGTCTCCATAGCGCACAGTCCAGTGTTCCGGCAGGTTCTTCTTCGCCCATTGACCGCCGCCTGATTTGCTTCTTTCATAGCGACCGTCCGCATTCCACCAGCCGTGGTTTTCACGTTCTGTCTGCCAGATCGCCTGGGGTTCCGGGCGCACAACAAGCTTGTCACCCCAGCGCTCTAACTTCTCGCCGTCTGCACAGTCGATTATTTCTATATCTGTCCACTTATCTGCGATCCACATAAGTCATTTCTCCCTTTTTGCAATGCTCCTAGTGTACCATTTTTGGCCTCATTTGGGAAGAGAAACATAAAAAAGGAGCCAGGGACGATTCCCCGGCTCCTTATATTTTACTCACTCAGCGTGGTTTATCAAAGAAGTGTGTGTTTCCTGTAACCGAACAAGTGAATGTGCGGTATGTGATCCCTTGGACAAACTGCGCTTGGAAGACCACTTCTGCCGGTGCGAAACGCTCTCCGTTTAGAAGACGCTGTGCATTGGCAAAGGCTCTTTCAGAGACGAAACTCCGGTTCCATGTCCGTGTCGCCCATGGGTATTGACCAGCTTGATGCAACACACCATGAATGGTTGTAGGACGGAAGAGAGGGCTTGCCACACGGTTTAGTACCACATTTCCGACCCAGAGCTGATGCTCGTCACAGAGCCAGTCTGAACCTGCCTCGTGTTGGATGGCGAGTGCCAACCAGAATAGATCATCGTTTACGTCGTGTCCACCCGGCGTGGTGTTCGTTGGTGCAACCGGAGCCGGCACATAGTCTGGATCTGCGATTTGATTGATGCTTGGCGCTTCTGGGTCACGCTCTGGTACTACCATAGTTGGCGTTGCCGCTACAATCGGTAGTACGTGTACGCGATTGCCATCAAAAGGTGCTAAATGGATTGGCGCGCACCAGCCGATGAGTTCGCCGTCTGTTACTTTTAGCCAGCCGTTTTCATCTCTATCTAAAAATGTTACAACTCTGCCATGGGGGAAAGATCCGATGCGCTCATACTCCCGAGCGGGCCCGGTGCGGAGATTTTGGCTGGATGCCACAATGCGAAGTTGGAGGGGCTCACCATTTAGCTCTGTGATGCCGTTTGCAACAAGGTAAGTCGCAATTTCAACTGCGATTTCTGCCGCGGGCACATAGTAGTACTCAAAGAAAGCGGTGGCTTCAAAACTATACCACTCGTCAGAGGCGATCACTTGATTCCAAAGCGCTTCTGCCGCTCTGCCTTCTGTCAAAAAGTCTGACCCATTCGCTGTGGCGATCTGCATCATCTGGGTGATGTAGGTAAGGTCTGGAAGGGCGATTTCCACTGCTTCATATTCATATGTTTCCGCTGTCTCACCATTGGTAGCCAGCGTTAAAGGTGCTCCCAGTAGCGCAAGTAATAGAACAAAGCAGATCAGTCCTCTCACTCGTCTCATGTTTGTAACCTCTTTTCTTGGAACCGTACCATTTTGTGTTTCATTTGTAACCATTTGTAACACATGATACCACATCTAGTGCGGAATTGCAAGCCTTTTTCTGAAATTTAGTTATGGTAAACCGCACTTTCTCGCATCATTCCGGCATCTTTTCTTATTTTCCCCTTTGTTTTTCATAACTTTATGCATCATTTTACAGTTTGCGACAGGTCTGCTTTGCCATGCATAATTTTCACTACATAGTCTTATGTCACCTCATTGGCACATTATGGCAACCAATTATTCGTTTTCCATTCGCTACCACCACGCCGATGGGTGATGTTTTGGAAACAAAGCGCTTGTAAATCTGTTACCGCACTTTCACTCTCAAATATACGCTGGGCTTCCCGGCCTAGTTTCTTGACCTCTCCCCCCCGGCTTAAAATGGGACGGGTAGCTGTCTTTGTCATTTGTCTGAGCAATGCCTGTCCTTTCTGACTTGCCGCTATGGGGCGGATATAAGGCGGTATCTCCGGGCGATCCGCTGGACTCAGGCCAAGACACATACTCAGAATCAGACGGCGGATGCGGGAGAGGTGATAGCGTTTGGTTTTAGTCTCTTCCAAAAGTTCTTCTAAAGTAGCTACTTCCGCCACTATATTATGGATGCGACGGCTAAGGCCTTCTGAATCATCTAAATATCCGCCCTCAGGTTCCCGCCGGAGACGTAAGAGGGTGAGGATAGTCTGTTCTAATTGTCCAATCCCCACCGGGCCGCGGCCTTGGTCAAGCTCTCGGCGGAAGAGTTCTGTCGCTTCCTCGGGCATATAAGCCCAGGCTTCCTCGGCCTTTCCCTCGTGAAGTAGAGTACGCAGATGGCTTGCGGAGGCGTATCCCTCATGGGGCGTCTCGCTATCATGTGCCACACCTTGACGTTTCACTGGCAAAGGTTTGATGTCTGCTCCCAGTCTGTGGATGGCGCGGAGGTATTCGATGGCGAGGAGGTTGTTGGGTGTTTGGAGCAAACTTGCATGTTCTCCTGTCTCTTTCAGGGCTCTTTGACAGGCGGTGCCATAGGAGAAGCCTTCTCTCATACCGGAAGCGATTTTTGCTTGGATCTCTGACAGGTCTAGCTCTCTCGCAATCCCTGCCAGAGCTGTCCCGTCTGCTGTCTCGCTACCAAATGCCAAATATAGGTCAGAAGCACCGAGGGATGCAAGGAGTGCGATCCCGCCCCGGGCAAACTTTTCGGCGGATCCTAACACATAGGGTGCGGGGAGCTCAATCACCAGATCCGCACCGCACAATATCGCCGCTTCGGCGCGGGCTTTTTTGCGGAAAACTGCAAGGTCTCCCCTCTGAACACAGTTGCCGCTCATGATGCAGACCACATATCCATCCTTTCCCATGACACGGTGTGCTTCTATTATAGGTAGGGTGTGACCTTTATGAAAGGGATTAAACTCGGCTATGATTCCCGCTACTTTCATCTTGCCTCTCCTGCTCTCTCTGCTCCGGGTGGTGAAACATTGATAAATTTTCTACAATTTTCATAAAAATGGTTGTTTTTTCCGCCCGATAGGTTTAAAATTAGTTCATTGTTCTTTGCCGTAAACGGCAGACGGTTTGAAGCCGTCCCTACATTATAATATAAGAGGTGTCAAAATGAAAGTTCTTGTCATCAACGCAGGTAGCTCTTCTCTCAAATATCAACTTTTCGATATGACAGACGAAAGCGTCCTGGCCAAAGGTCTCTGCGAGCGCATCGGGATTGACGGGCATATTACCCACAAACCACAGCTTGAAGGAAAGCAAGTCTTTGACGCAGACGTATCTCTCCCGGATCATGCGGCGGCAATTGCCATCATGATGGAGAAAATGATGTGTCCAGAATGCGGTGTGATCTCTGACGCCTCTGAAATCGCGGCTGTGGGGCATCGTGTTGTACACGGCGGCGAGTTTTTCTCCGCATCTTCTCTCGTCACAGAGCAAGTGCTCCAGGCGATTGAAGATTGTATTCCGCTGGCTCCGCTCCACAACCCAGCAAATATCACAGGCATCACGGCTTGTAAAACTGTCTTAGGCAACATTCCACAGGTTGCAGTATTTGACACGGCCTTCCACCAAACTATGCCGGAACAGGCTTATACCTATGCGATCCCGCATAAATACTACGACGATTACAAAGTCCGTCGTTATGGCTTCCACGGCACAAGCCACAGCTACGTAGCTGATCGCGCCGCGAAGATGCTTGGTAAGCCGATTGAAGCGCTCAAACTCATCTCCTGCCATATGGGGAACGGTTCTTCCGTCTGTGCCATTGACGGCGGCAAGAGTGTAGACACCTCTATGGGCTTCACACCTCTTGCCGGACTCCCAATGGGAACTCGTTCCGGTGACATGGACGCTGGTATCTTGGCTTTCCTCGCAAACAAAGAAGGACTTGATATCGAAGCGCTTGTGAACATGCTCAATAAAAAATCCGGTGTTTTGGGCGTCTCCGGCGTCTCTTCTGACTTCCGCGATCTGGAATCCGCCGCCGCTGAAGGCAATCCGCGCGCTCAGCTCGCCCTTGATTTGTTCCACTATAGTGTGTCCAAACTCATCGGCGCATATGCTGTCGCCATGGGCGGTGTAGACGCTGTGATCTTTACAGCCGGCATCGGCGAGAATGGCATCAAAGACCGGGAATCCATCTGCCAAAACCTAGGTGTGCTTGGCATTGAGATGGATACAGAGAAAAACAAAGTTCGCGGGAAAGAGACTGACGCTACAGCGGAAGGTTCTCGCGGGAAGGTGCTTATCATTCCCACAAACGAAGAGCTTGTCATCGCCCGGGATACCGTTGCGATTGTGAAAGCCTAGGAGGACTCTTCTATGTTAATCGTTAGCACACCGCTCTTAGACGGTAAGAAGATCATCGAATATAAGGGTGTGATCTTTTCACAGGTCGTGTCCGGTTTTGGGGTTGGACGTAGTTTTCTGGGCTCTCTCCGTAGCTTTGGCGGCGGCAGATCGGAAAGTCATGAGGAATTGGTTTGCACGATTCGTGAACAGGCTATTGGAGAGCTTATCGAAGAAGCCCGCAAGTATGGTGCAAATGCCATCGTTGGGTTTTCCATTGACCTGGAGATGATCGGTTCTAATTCAGATGGCGGATTGCTGAAAGCTCACGCTATGGGTACTGCTGTTGTGATTTAATTGCACTGATTTTGTAGGGGGCGATCGTCCTCGATCGCCCGCAGTCTGCGGTTTGTTGTCACCAAGAGCATGGGCGACCGGGTCGGTCGCCCCTACAAGACCCACCTATAAATTCACATTTCGTTCACGCGGGACGCCCGGTGTGCGTCCCCTACTTGACAGCATGGCTACCAGATGGTATACTATCAAGGCCGCTTTGAATGGGCTCTTTAAGTGGGACTTGTCCCCGCCCGGGATAGCGAGACTAATTTAGAAGCAGGTGTACGATATGCACGCAATTATCGAAACCGGCGGGAAACAATATCGGGTTTCTGAGGGCGATACGCTCTTTATCGAGAAACTAGCCGATGTTGACGCTGGGAAAGAAGTCAGTTTTGATCGTGTTCTAGCTGTGTATAACGGCGAAGCCACACAAATCGGCGCTCCTACTGTAGAGGGTGCCACAGTCACAGCGGAAGTGGTCAAAAACGGCAAGGCGAAGAAAGTTATCGTCTTCAAGTTCAAACGCAGAAAGAATTACAAACGCAAGCAGGGCCATCGTCAGCCCTATACACAAGTGAAGATCTCTAAGATCACTGTTTAAAGGGAGGGAATAACAGATGGCACATAAGAAAGGCGTAGGTAGTACCAGAAACGGTCGTGACTCCGAATCCAAACGACTCGGCCCTAAGAGAGCCGACGGTCAAATGGTTCTAGCCGGCAATATCCTCGTCCGTCAACGCGGCACGAAGATTCATCCGGGTACAAACGTAGGGCGCGGCAAAGATGATACTTTATTCGCACTCAAAACCGGACGTGTCCGCTTTGAGCGTTTCGGTAAAGATCGCAAGCGTGTTTCCATTTATGAGGAGCTCGCACAGTAGACCTACACAATGAATCGAGTGGTATGGGGTTGACGTTTTGCGTCAGCCCCATCGTTATAGATGAGGTATTTATATGTTTGTAGATAAAGCAACAATTAAAGTCAAAGCCGGGAACGGCGGGAATGGAGCGATTGCCTTCCACCGTGAAAAGTACGTTCCAAACGGTGGTCCCTCCGGCGGGGACGGTGGACGCGGCGGTGATGTGATTTTAGAGGTGGACAACCATATGTCCACCCTGATGGATTTCCGCTATAAGCGTAAATACGCGGCGGAGGTGGGCGCAGATGGCAGTGATAACCGGAAGAGTGGCAAAGCCGGTCAACACCTTATCATCCGTGTTCCCCGGGGCACCTTGGTACGGGATGAGGCGTCGGGCGCCATCATGAAGGATATGAGCGATGGTGAGCCCTTTGTCGTGGCAAAAGGCGGTCGGGGCGGCTGGGGGAATCAGCACTTTGCTACACCCACACGGCAAGCGCCTCGTTTTGCGAAAAATGGCAAAGCCGGTGAAGACCGGACTGTTATTTTGGAGCTGAAACTCCTTGCCGATGTGGGCTTGGTCGGGTTTCCAAACGTTGGGAAGTCTACCCTGCTCTCTGTCATGAGCCGAGCGCGGCCGAAGATTGCAAATTATCACTTTACGACCCTGTTCCCCAATCTGGGTGTGGTCTTTGCCCGGGATGATGTCTCCTTTGTCTTGGCGGATATCCCAGGTCTCATCGAGGGCGCCGCTGAGGGTGCGGGTCTTGGGCATGACTTTTTGCGTCATGTTGACCGTTGCCGCTTGATTGTCCATGTGGTAGACGTCTCCGGCAGTGAGGGGCGCGATCCGCTGGTGGACTTTGATGCGATTAATGCGGAGCTTTTGGCTTATAGCCCCGAGCTTGCCTCTCGTCCCCAGATTGTGGTGGCGAATAAGCTTGATATTGTCCAGGATGATACCTTGCTGAACGCCTTTGAGGCGGAGATGAAACAGAGAGGCTTCCCTCTCCTCACGGTCTCCGCGGCAACCCATCAGGGGATAGCTGATTTAATCAGCTTGATCGCCGAAAAACTCCAAGATCTCCCGCCGATCAGTGTCTATGAGCCGGAATATATCGCACCGGAGGTACTCCCTGCCCTGCCGGAAGAACTGACCTATCGCATTGTGGATGGGGATGTTTGGCTGGTTGAGGGCCGATGGTTGGTGGAACTCATGGAACGCATTAACTTTGATGACCAAGAGTCTCGGCTGTACTTTGAGCGCAACCTAGAACAAGCCGGTGTCTATGCGCGCCTAGAAGAACTCGGCATCACCGATGGGGATACGGTTAGTTTGGATGGTTTAGAGTTTGAGTATCATAGTTAGGGTGTTTGGGGAACATCTTTTCTTGCTATGCGTCTAGTATAGCAATTTCATACCTTAAGAGGAGGTTTACAAATGAAAAAGAAAATCCTATCTACCCTACTTGTACTCTTGATCGCCGCTCTACTCGCCGCCTGCGGAAGCAGTGACATGGCTCCTGCCAGCGCTCCCGAAGCCGCCGCCCCTGCAGCTGATGCACCTGCACGCGCGGTGGCACCCGCGCCTGCTCTTACTGAATCTTCTGACTTTGCATTTGAGGCCGAAGCGGATGTCAACTTTTCCTTCCGTGCAGAGGCCGCACCCGACAGTGACTATTTCAGCCTTCCGATTTTGACCCCTCCTGACGCCGGGGATCGGCGGCTGATCTATACGGTCTCCATGCAACTGCAAACTACCGAGTTCTTGCCGGGAATGCGTCTGCTCCTTGACACAGTGGCTGAAGCAGATGGTTACTTAATGAGTGCAGACGTGCGGGGTTCTGATTTACGCCGTGCGCGGACAGAACAGAGCGCCGTGTTCCGCTTCCGTATCCCAACGGAAGGGCTGGCAACCCTGATTTTTGTTGTGGAGAACAACTACAACATCTTAAGCCTACAGCAAGGGATGCAAGAAGAAACCGCCCAATATCAGCAAACCGGTTGGACTTTGGATGATCTACGGGAACAAGAGAGCGAGCTTCTGGAAATATTGGAAACCGCCGAAGGTGAGGCCTACACCGCCGCAAACGATCGCTTGCGTGAAGTACGCCGCTCTATCAGAGAGCTGGAGGCCAGTCAAGCGGCGATTATGAGTGACGTGATTTACTCCACAGTGGATATACAACTCTTTGAAGTGTTAGTACCGGAAGATATTGTGTCTTCTCCCATCACTGTGATTCACGTATTGATTGCAATTTTTGTGATTGCTGTACTCATTTTGATTGTTATACTTGTTAAGACGGATAAGAATAAGCGCAAAGAAGACAGATAATCTTGCACCTTTTCCTTGTTTGGGTTATACTGTTTAGCAAGCTTAAAGGGGGATTTACCTATGGATAGACTTAGACTACACAAACTATTTTCGGGTTCCGCTCAATATGACGGACAAGAAGTAACCGTCTGCGGCTGGATTCGGTCGATTCGGGATATGAAACAAGTTGCCTTCGTGCAACTCAATGACGGTAGTGGGTTTTCTGACCTGCAAGTCGTCATGGCTGATGACAAGGTCTCTAATTTTGCTGAGATCACGAGCCAAAATGTAGGCGCCGCTCTCTGTGTGCGGGGTCGTGTAGAACTCACACCGGATCGAAGCCAACCGCTGGAGCTTCACGCAAGCGAGGTTTCTGTCCTGGGTACGTCCTCTTCGGATTATCCGCTCCAGAAGAAGCGGCACAGTGTGGAGTTTTTGCGTACCATCGCCCATCTGCGTCCGCGGACGAACCTGTTCCGGGCGGTGTTCCGGGTACGCAGTGTAGCCTCTCAGATGATTCATCAGTTTTTCCAAGAACGGGGCTTTGTGTATGTCCACACCCCCATCATCACCGGCAGTGATTGCGAGGGTGCGGGTGAAATGTTCCGTGTGACAACCATGGATCCGGCAAACTTGCCTCGGGACGAGCAGGGGAACATTGACTATTCCCAAGACTTCTTCGGCAAGGAGACAAACCTTACCGTATCCGGACAGCTCAATGTGGAGGGCTTTGCTCTGGCATTCGGCGATGTGTATACCTTTGGCCCCACATTTCGGGCAGAGAATTCCAACACCGGTCGTCATGCGGCTGAGTTTTGGATGATTGAGCCGGAGATTGCTTTTGCCGGGCTCACAGAAGACATGGCATTGGCGGAAGATTTAATGAAGTATGTGATCTCCGCTGTGCTGGAGCAATGTCCGGAGGAGATGTCATTCTTTGATCAGTTCGTCCAGAAGGGCTTGCTTGAGCGTCTGCAACACATTGTATCTTCTGACTTTGCGCGGATCACCTACACCGAGGCGGTGGAGGCTTTGCAGAAGGTGCAGGATCGCTTCACCTTCCCTGTGGAGTGGGGGCTTGATTTACAGACGGAGCATGAGCGCTATTTGACGGAGGAATACGTCGGACGTCCGGTGTTTGTCACAGATTATCCGAAGGATATCAAAGCCTTCTACATGCGCCTCAACGAGGATGGCAAGACTGTTGCGGCCATGGATCTCCTGGTCTCCGGCGTCGGGGAGATCATCGGCGGGAGCCAGAGAGAGGAACGGCTTGATCTCCTAGAGCAACGGATCACAGACATGGGACTCAATGTAGAGGACTATTGGTGGTACCTAGATCTGCGCCGCTACGGCGGTGTGGAACACGCGGGCTTCGGGCTTGGGTTTGAGCGTTTGGTGATGTATCTCACAGGCGTGAGTAACATCCGAGACGTACTCCCCTATGCGCGGACTGTGGGAACTGCTGAGTTTTAATCAGGATAGGAAAACCGCTGTAACGGATGTCGTTACAGCGGTTTTTGTTTGTTGTTCTTAGCCTCCGGTGGCAGGCGAAGCCTAAGGTCGGATTCAATCCTGCAAAAGCAAGGGGCAAAGACAATCCTCAGTCCGCTTCGCGGACAGCTCCTTTGCAAAAGGAGCCTAGGGGCTTGAGCTGATTGTGGTTTCTAATCGGCAATATCAACATCTTTTTCGTTCAAGACTTCAATCATGAACATAGCGCCATAGCGAACACCATTTGCAAAGCTGTCTCTTGCCTGTTTATAAGCAATTAAATCTTTACTGTCTATTATGCGAAGAAACCTTTTCTTTTGCCACTTGTTAAAATCCTTTTTCAACATTCCTGTATTTGCGGCTATGCGTTGCAATGCGGATTTGTCTTCTTGTGCCAAACCGTGTTGATGAAATAGGCTTTCCAATATGCCTTGCATAAGTATGTTACCTCCGTGATTCTTTCGTGTTGACATGGTACCACATGCAATTACAATATTCTATAACCGCATGTGGTTCATTTTTGGTTCAAGTAAAAAAGAGACAGAAAAACAGCTGTAACGGAAAAACATTACAGCTGTTTTCTTTTGTCCTTAGCCTCCTTTCGTAAAGGAGGTGGCAGGCAAAGCCTGACGGAGGTTTTCCCCATGCTTGCAAGGCAGTCTCATGGGATTAAAAAGGACTTGAAGGGCAAAACCTCAGTCCGCTTCGCGGACAGCTCCTTTGGAAAAGGGGCCTAGAGTCAAGAGCATTTCGGGAGCGTATTCATATATCCGAGCACGTTCTCTATTCCGTGCTTAGATCCAGCCGCGTTGTTTCATGGCTTTCTGTACGCGGTCAATGGCAATGATGTATGCCGCATCCCGCATGTAGACGCCGCGTTCTTTGGAGAGCTCATAAACGGCTCGGAATGCGGTTGACATGCTTTCGCCAAGCTTTGCAATGACTTCCTCATAACTCCAGAAGTAATTCATATTACACTGCACTTGTTCAAAATAGCTCACCGTCACACCGCCGGCATTTGCGAGGAAGTCTGGAATGAGCAGAATACCCCGCTCTTGGATGAGTGGGTCACAGTCTGGTGTGGTGGGGCCGTTGGCGGCTTCCGCGATGACACGGACTTGCTTTGAAATCTGTGGGAAGGTCTCTGGTGTAATCTGGCTCTCCAGGGCGGCGGGGATGAGGATGTCCACATCTTCTGATAACCACGCATCAGCCGGGAGGATTTCATAGCTCAGATCTTTCGCCTTATTCTTGTCAATGCTACCGAATTTGTCTTTGATGCTGACAAGCTCTGCTACATCACAGCCGGCTTTCTTACGGAAGGTATATGCCACATTATCAGCCAAGTCAAAGCTGGAGACAGTGATGACTTTTCCGCCTAGCTCAGTGTATAGCTGTGCCGCATATTCGCCCACATTGCCGAACCCTTGGATGCTACAAGAGGTCTTTGTGATATCGATATTCTCAGCTTCTAACAGGTCTTTGATTGTATAGATAACCCCAAAACCTGTGGCCTCTGTACGCCCCAGCGATCCGCCGGAGCCGACGGGTTTTCCTGTGATGACACCGGGGTAATGTCCCCCTGCCATAGTCTCATACTCGTCCATCATCCATAGCATATGTTGATTATTCGTCATCACATCAGGCGCCGGCACATCAATATTGGGGCCAATTTGCGCGAAAGACTGCCTGATAAAACCACGGCACAGACGTTCTTGCTCACCGAGAGACATGGTACGCGGATCACAGACCACGCCGCCCTTCCCGCCGCCAAGGGGGAGGTTTGCAACCGCACATTTCCAAGTCATCCACATGGACAAAGCCCGCACAGTGTCAGCAGTTTCATGGGGATGGAAACGGAGCCCTCCCTTTGCGGGTCCGCGCGCCGCGTTATGTGCAATCCGATAGGCTTTGAATACTTTCGTAGAACCGTCATCCATTTTAACCGGGATGGTAAAATGAAATTCTTTCATCGGCTCCCGCAAAATGTCTCTTGTGCTTTGATCTAAGTCGATCATGTTCGCCACACCGTCAAACTGTGCTTGTGCGCTTTCAAATGGGTTATATGCCATACAAAACATCTCCTTCTACTGTGTTTTTTGAATGTCAAAATTATATCGGCTTTGTGTGACCCTGTCAATGAAGTTTTTGATCTTACCTCACGCTGGAATCTGCCAATCGATGATGGAAACTGTGACCTCCATCTAATGCATAATCTCTGACACGCGCACTAAGAAAAGCTGTTTTTTATCTGGAAATAAAATCCCCTTTGCAAATCTCGGCATCTTGTGGTAGTATCTATTAGGATATTAGAATAAAATGATAAGAGTGTATAATCGGAAAGGAAAATAAACAATGAAACGAATTCTAGCTTTATTACTCGCCATGCTCCTGCTAACAGGCCTCCTTGCAGGTTGCGGCGGTAGCGACACACCCGCTCCAGCTCCGGCAACACCGGCGCCAACAGCAACACCTGAGCCAGAAGCCACACCAGAACCTGAACCAGAAGCTACGCCAGAACCTGCTGACGAACCAGCAGAAGAGGATGTACGTTGGGGTAGCGTTGCTCGGGGTACTTGGGATGGAAACACTTACACAAGCGCATACCTAGGCTTGGAGTTTAGCGCACCTGCAAGCTGGGTGGTTGCAACTGACGAAGACATCAATGCCATTATGGGTCTGGGTCTTGATTTCACTGGCATAGATATGACTGCCGAGGAGCTTGACGCCTTAGACGTCATCACCTTCATTGACATGATGGCTTCTGACCCTCTGTCAGGTGTGAGCATTTACATCACCTATGAGCGTCTTGTGTTCCCGCGCACACGTATCTCTGCAGAAGATTACATCAATCTAGCGGCACAAACCCTTGAAATGATGGGCATGGATGTTCATTTCGATTTCCCCGGCACAACTACAATCGGAGATTATGATTGGCTCTCCTACGGCTCTGAAATGGATATGTTCGGCACCTCTGTTTTCGGACGTTACTTTATCAACATCGAAGACGGCATTGTGCGGATCATCAGTATTATCTACAATGAGGCCTCTATGACTGTAGACGAGGTTCTTGAAATGTTCAACACACTGTAAACCAAGGACAGATTAACAGGAAATAAGAAAACCGCTGTAGCATGATTGCTATAGCGGTTTTTTGTATCTCATGCCGGAATCTGTCTCCCTGTGATGGAAACCGTGAACTCTGTTTGATGCATGAGTTCTGATACGGGAATAAGCATAAAACCGTCTGCCTGTAGGCGCTCCACAATCTCCGGCAGGGCCTCTACTGTTTGTTCTAAGTTGGAGTGGAGAAGCACGATCCCGCCGGCAAATGCTCTTGTCTGTACCTGCCGGACGATAGCATCTGCACGTCCGCCGCGCCAGTCGCCGCTGTCGATGCTCCATTGGACGGTGCGGAGACCCAGGTCTCTAGCAACTCGAATGAGATTGTCATCATATTCTCCATAGGGCGCTCGAAATACCCCGGGACGTACACCTGCGATGCCTTCGATTGCTTCACTACATGCCTCCAGGCTTTCTCTAATCTGAGACCTTGACATTCTGCGGAGCCCGGTATGATCATCGCTGAGATTCTTTAGTTCATGTCCGCTCCCCACAAGTCGTGCGGCAACTCCGCCGTTTTCTCGCACCCACTCCCCTGTGACGAAGAAGCTTGCGCGGACGTCGTAGGCGTTTAGGATCTGCATGACTTGGAGGGTAAATGTATCGTCTGTCTCTAGCACGTTAAAGGTAAGGCTCATCACCCGATCCTCTCTCTGGACACTGTAGATGGGCACCACTCTCTCCCGCCCGGAAACGCCCACAATGGCTGGATGGTTTACAATATAGAAGATCGCAAGCACTGCCAAAGTAAGTGCCGCCGCCACGATATATTTACGCCGAATGAGCAGGACTTTTCCTCTGAATCGCTTTGACATATCAAAATCCCCTCCCCTCTCCCTAATCCATATGCATAGGGGGACAAAGGTATACGCCTGTCTTTTGCAATTTGGCCTCTCTTGTGGTAAAATTCGGAGAGAATCACACGCCAAGGGGAGGCTTCCAATATGCCTGATTTATCCACAGATGTCCGCTATGTCAAAGGCGTGGGCGATGCCCGTGCCAAGGCTTTATTGAAGCTTGGTATTACGAATTTGGGAGACTTGGTCTCCTATTTCCCCCGCGCCTATGACGACAGACGAAGCTTTGCCTCCATAAGGGATCTTACCATCGGCGAAACCCGCTCTGTGCGGGCGATTGTAGCAAATGCGCCGAGCTTGCAACGTGTCCGCAGAGGGCTTGATTTGGTCAAATTCCGTGCCGTGGATGAGAGTGGACAGCTCAACATTACCTTTTTCAACCAAAGTTACCGCAAAGATCAGATCAAAGAGGGAGAAGCCTACGTCTTCTACGGCAAAGTCTCCGGCACCCTTATAGCACCCGCCATGCAGAATCCTGTCATGGAACGGGAGATAGATGAGGGGCGACTCACTGGACGTATTGTGCCGATTTATCGGCTCACCCAGGGTGTAAGCCAGCCCTTGCTTATCAATGCCGTCTCCCAGGGGCTTACCGCTTGCAGCGACCTCTTCCCCGATCCCTTGCCTCATTCTGTGCGGGAAGAATACGCCCTTGCTCAGACGCGGTTTGCTTATCATAATATCCACTTCCCGGAAAGTGAAGAAGCACTGGAGATCGCACGGCGGCGGCTTATTTTTGAAGAGCTGTTTCTCCTCTCCACTGCCCTCCACTTCTTACGAGATCGGCGGCTTGAGACCACTGGTTGCCGCATTCCGCCTGTGGATTTGAAGCCATTTTATGAAGCGCTTCCCTTTGCTCTTACAAACGCACAGAAGCGGGTAATCCGGGAGACACTGACCGACATGGATGGCACACGTCCTATGTCCCGCCTGGTACAGGGGGATGTGGGTTCCGGTAAAACCGTCATCGCGGCGGCTGGCGCTTGGGCGGCCTGTCAGGCAGGATACCAGAGCGCCTTCATGGCTCCCACTGAGATTCTGGCGGAACAGCATTTCCAGACTCTCTCTACCCTCTTAGCCCCCCTCGATATGCGGGTTGGGCTTCTGACTGGGAGTATGACAGCAAAGAAAAAGAGAGAGATGGGCGCCCTCATCGAGACCGGTTATTTCCATCTGGTGATCGGCACACATGCCTTGATTTCACAAGGGGTTTCTTATCACAAGCTCGGACTTGTCATCACAGACGAGCAACATCGCTTCGGTGTAGATCAGCGCAGTGCTCTGACGGAGAAGGGTGACCAGCCCCATGTGTTGGTCATGTCCGCTACACCCATCCCCCGGACACTGGCGCTTATCATCTATGGAGACTTGGATGTTTCCATTTTGGACGAACGCCCGCCCGGACGGCAAGAGATTGACACCTTTGCGGTAGACGAGCGGTATCGCCAGCGGATTTCGGACTTCACACGGAAGCTTCTGGATGAAGGGCGGCAAGCTTACTATGTCTGCCCTGCCATCGCCTCTGATCCGGAGGATGTGTCAAATGGTCTCAAAGCAGTAGAAGACTATGCAAAGAATCTGCAAGAAAGCGTCTTTCCTGAGCGGAAAGTGGCCTTTTTACATGGCAAGCAGAAACCAAAGGAGAAAGAGCGCACCATGGCCGCCTTTGCCGCCGGGGAGATCGACATCTTAGTCTCCACCACGGTCATTGAAGTAGGGGTGGATGTGCCCAATGCCGCTCTGATGGTGATTGAGAATGCGGAGCAGTTTGGTCTCAGCCAACTGCACCAGCTCAGAGGACGTGTGGGACGGGGGGCGCATAAGTCTTATTGTGTGCTCTTTTCCTCAAACCAGGCGGAGAGCGTACAGTCTCGCCTAGAGATCATGTGTAAGACCAATGACGGCTTCCAGATCGCAGAGGAAGACCTAGCCCTCCGTGGACCCGGTGATTTCTTTGGCTCCCGCCAGCACGGCCTGCCGGAGATGCAACTTGCGAGTCTTACCTATAACATGAACGTCTTGCAAGATGCGCAAAAAGCGGCCTCTGTGCTTTTAGAAAATGATCCGAAGCTGGAGTCTCCTCTGCACAAGCCTTTGCGGGATAAGATTCAAGCTATGTTTGAGATTCACGGCAGTTCGTTTCATTAGAGGGGTCTCGGGTACGTTCGTAGGGCGCGACGCCCTCGGCGCGCCGGGGTACCAATTTCGGTAAACTCGATGTTGCGTTGCAAATTTGGGACACGGCGCGCCGAGGGCGTCGCGCCCTACAAATCAAATTGTCAGCGATGCATGAAAATATGCATAATTCCCACAAACTTGCACACACTAGACCAATCACAGGCGCAGATGGGGTGGATGTGTGTATCGTGTAGCAATCGTAGAACCTCCACCGGGCAAGCTTCGGGCTTTGCTCGGTGATTTTTTGCTTGCTTTGGATGATAGTCCCTCTGTTATCCTCACCCACGGAAGCAATCTTGCAGACTTTTCCGGCACATATGACCTTTTTGTTGCGGGCTCTCTTGCCGATGCGTCTCCACCGCCCACAAGTCTCTCCTGCCAGGCACTTCTTTTACCCGGAGATTCGCAGATAGCGGCTTTCTCCCAAATCCCCTCCAAATGGGTTGTGAGCTTTGGACTCTCTCCAAAGGATTCCATCACGGTTTCCAGTCTTACGCCTGATTCTGCCCTCCTTGCACTCCAGCGAGAGCTTGTGACTTTAGATGGGCAAGTCGTCGAACAACAGGAGATCCCGATTCCCATGCCTCGCACTACAAGCGCACAGGGTGTCATGGCACTCTATGGCAGTTTGCTCCTTTTGAATATCCCACCGGAACAGCTTGCGGTCTAAGCTCATCCCGCCTTGCATATACTTCCAATGACGAAATGCAAGGATGGGGTGGACACATTGGAAGAGAAGCGGTCGAACAATCTAGCAGAACTCACGGGGGTCTTAGCCGGACGCCCAGAGCTCTCCCACATAAGCCGGGATGAGGCGTATTTTCTCTTCCCTCTCGAAGTAAGGCGTCTCTCCGGTGCCTTTGACCGGATTCCCATCGTGGCACGCCAATCTCTTTTGGAGCAGATTCAGCTAGATGGGGGTAGCAAGATCAAAGTATCAGGCGAACTCCGCTCCTTCAACAACAAAACAGGCACAGGTAGCCGCTTGGTAATCACTGTTTTCGCTCGGGAGATTGCCCTCTCTGATGAGGACGATGCAAACACCATCACCCTCCGGGGTGTGCTTTGCAAAACGCCCAACTTGCGGCGCACGCCTATGGGGCGGGAGATTTGTGATCTGCTCCTAGCCTCTTCCAGGCGCTATGGGCGGTCTGATTACCTGCCCTGTATCTCCTGGGGACAAAATGCAATAGAAGCCGCTACCTGGGAAGTTGGAACGGCACTTGAATTTATTGGTCGGGTGCAGAGTCGGGTTTACATAAAACAAAACGAAGGGCAGACCGTCGAGCGGACGGCTTTTGAGGTTTCGGTGATTAGCCAAAGGGTGCTTGCACCGGAAGAGGAATAAAGAAACCTGCCGGGAAGAGATTCTTTCCGGCAGGTTTTTTGTTATACTGAAACGCGTTTGATCATCACTCAGGCTGAGATTCCTCATTGATCACTTGTTTGACAATGTTCTCAGGCATTCCTGTGAAGTTGATGTTTTTGGTGGTCTTCCCTTCAAAGGTCTCTGCCCGGGCGATCTCACCCAAGTTTACACCTGTTGCGGCCTGGATGGTCTTAAAGGTCTGCGCCATTGCGAGGGGCACATTTTCCGTCATGCCGGCGACACCTTGACCGTCCCCGCCGAAGATGGTGACGCTGTCAATTCTAGACATAGGCTCTGCAACGTGTTTTGCGATTTCTGGGAGCCGATCCATGATCATTTCAATGACAGCGGCTTCCCCGTATTGCTTCATGGCTTCCGCTTTTTGTCTGATGGCTTCCGCTTCTGCGATACCACGGGCTCTGATTGCGTCTGCGTCCGCCTCCCCGCGCAATTTGATTGCTTCCGCTTCTTTTTGCGCTTCTATTTTCTTCGCTTCGGCGTCTTGGGTTCGTTTGAACAGTTCCGCTTGTGCTTCTTGTTCTTTTTGATAACGAGCCGCATCCGCTTGCTTTCTGACCTCCGCAGTCAAGGCGCGTTCTTTTACTTCCGCTTCTCTTTCCTTGAGTTCAATCTCTCTCTCGGTTTTTACGATGTCCGCGTTTACAGTGGCGGCTTCGATGGTCTTACGCTGTGCCTCTGTTTCAATCAGGAAGGCCGCTTCCGCTTTGGCTTTTTCCGTGTCAGATACTTTTTTCAGTTCCGCTTCTCTGATTGCCAGCTCATTGTTTCTTTGCGCGATTTCCATCTGTGCCTTGATTCTCGCGTCATTGGCCTCTCTGGCGGCGGCCGCTTCTGCGATTTCCACGTCACGCTTTGCGTTTGCCTTTACAATGGCGGCTCTTTTTGTGATCTCAGCCGTATTGTATGCACCCAGATTTTCAATCAACTTCTGATCGTCGGTGACATTTTGGATGTTACAAGTTACAATTTCAACACCCAAGGCTTTCATATCGCCATCGGCGGCGTTCTTGATTTCGGCGCTGAATCGCTCTTTGTTTTGAGATAATTCCTCCAGAGACAAGCTACCCACGATCTCACGCATGTTCCCTTGGAGGGAGTCCTGCAAGTCTTGAATGATCATCTCCGGGCTCTTGTTCAGGAAGTTTTTCATTGCCAGATCAAGGGTGTCCGACTCTGGACAGATGCGGACTTTGATTACGGCGTCAATGTTTACATTGATAAAATCTTTCGTCGGGATGGAACGGCTGATGACGGGAACTGTTACCTGCTTTAAGTACAAGCTATCTGTTCTCTCTAAGAATGGAACCTTGATTCCGGCTTTCCCGATTAGCATCTTTGGCTTTCTGCGTAAACCTGAAATGATGATTGCCTTATCCGGCGGTGATTTTACATAACCGATCAATAGAACTAGAACCAGAAGAACTGCAACAGCAATGATCGCGATCCATAATCCACTAAACTCCATAACTTTACCCCTATCTCCCTAAAATTGTATCAATAAAAATCAAGTTCTGATTTTGATTGCTTTGAACAGCAGATAAAAGCTGAGTCCGCCCACAATGCCATAAATGGATATCATGAGATAGACCTGTTGCAGGGTAAATATCCCTGCCAGCAGTGCGTAGACTAAGCTGAAACAAATCATAGCGATGTTCTGTCCGACACTATAGAAGGACATCACTGTCGCCCGGCCTTCTTCTTTGATCTCCTCTTGCAAGGCGTTTACCAGCAAAATCTCGCTTATCGCCATCGTCATGAAAGCAAGGCTAAAAAACACAATCGCCACCTGATTCCATAGTATGGCAAAAGCAGTTAGAAAAGCACATGCCAAGCCACTGAGCAGAAAGATCTGTTTCATAGAAGTGATCTTCTTTTGCACCATTGGCGCCAGAATGTCGCCCAGGGCGATAAATGCGAATCTTACTGTTAGGATCACACTGACCCAGATGTTGCTGAGTCCGAAATCGTTGATAATGAGGGCATCGAACTCATCCAGATAGCCGCCCAGACTTACGAAAAGCACCAGAAACAAGATGGAGACCAAGGCGATCTTGCTTCCTTTGAGAAAGCTACCCGCTTCTTTTAAGGTCTCAAAAAAACCTGCGGACTCTTGGGCTAATTGCTCTGAATAGAAGTTTCTTTCTCTGATTTGCAAGGCAAAGCCTACATTGAGAAAGCAGATTGCCGCAGAGATGAGCGCAATGATCTCAACGGGGACGAAACTGGCGATGACACCTGCCGATGCGATTCCGACGATTGTGCCTATATTCGCGTAGAAGTGGGCTCTGCCGTATATCTTGGTGAAGCTTTCTTCATTGCCGTCGCTCTTTAGATTATCGTAGATCAGGCCTTCCTCTGTTCCAGAGGTGAACGCTCCCCCAATGGCCCAGAAGGCGAAACCCGCGGCGAACATCAGGAAACTATGAGAGAAAAACCATATGATGAAACACACACCCTGTAACACGGAGGCTATGGCGAGCATGTTTCGTCTGTTCCATCTGTCTGCTAAAATCCCAGCGGGAACTTCAAATACGATGCTGAATACACTCCAAAGTGCGATTAGGATCGCAATATCCGTGACTGATTTACCTCGCTCGATGAAGAGGATCGTATAGAATGCGTAGATGGGTAAGCATTGGCTTATGAACTTGTAAATGTATAATGATTTGACATTGAATGTTGTCATTTTTTCCTCCAAATTTTTAGTTATTTTACGAACCGTAGCGGTTCATTTGGAGGATCTCGGGCTCTGGGTCGGCTTCGAGGTTAATTGGGGGGTCTGATTGGGTTCATTTGTGTTGTCTCCTTAACCGGCATTGCGGCGCGTCGAGGGCGCCGCGCCCTACTTTTCCTTATTTCCGCTGATCTGAGCGGCCTAAATTGTCACACCTAAATTTATCATACTGTATCAAGAAAATCAAGGAGGCGTACAAACACCAAGTATCTTATTCCTATCTAGGATACCCCATTTTGGGACACAAGGCAAGGCGTTTGCGTGGTATTTTCTTCCCGGGCTTGAAACAATTTGAGAGATATGTTAAAATAGTCGAAGTTTTGCAAATTTGCGCATAATAAAGGAGAAGCCTTACAGATGAAGAAAAGAATGTTACTTGTTGTCCTCGCTATATTACTCGTGGTACCCTTTGCCGCTTGCTCCAGTGATCCGCCAGAGGTTGCTATCGTTGGCGTATGGGAGTGTCAGGATACAACACAGCCCCATCAGTGGATGTGCTCCCTGGCTTTCGATGCAAACGGCAGATTCCTGGACAGAGACGGCGATGCAGGAGATTTCATCATTGATGGAGATTCCTTGACACTGGAGTTTGACAATTTTGGGCCCATTGCGGTGACCTTCACCCTCCGCTCAAACAGACTTACACTGACAGGTCCCAATCTTCATGTTGTGTTGACACGGCAGTAGGAGTAATCGAGCAAAGAAGAAACCAAGCTTTCCAATCTATGGAGGGCTTGGTTTTTTTGTGGGCATTTTGTAGGGCGCGACGCCCTCGGCGCGTCGGATGTTGCAAATTTGCAATGCAATATCAGGATCACATCGGATTGGCACCACGGCGCGCCGAGGGCGTCGCGCCCTACAATGGTTACTACAACCTAATGCAAAGCACCTATGTCCTTTCTATCGGACAGTCACCTGTGATATAATGACACCAACTACAAATATGAGAGGTGTCGCTATGCCTAGCTCTCCGAACCAGAAGATGAAACTTCTCTATCTGATGAAAATCCTCTTAGAGCGCTCTGATGAGGATCATCCGCTTACGATCCAGGCGCTTCTACAGGCTTTGGCTGAATACGACATCCAAGCCGAGCGGAAGTCTATTTATTCGGATTTGGAGCTTTTGCGTCAATTTGGCCTTGATATCGAGATGCGGCAGAGTAAGACCTTTGGCTACTATCTTGCCTCTCGCCAATTTGAGTTGCCGGAGTTGAAGCTTCTTGTAGACGCCGTGCAGAGTTCCCGCTTTATTACCCAGAAGAAAAGCCGGGAGCTCATTGGAAAACTGTCTTCCCTTACCAGTCAACATTATGCCAAACAGCTCAAGCGCCAGGTGTTCAGTGCGGAGCGTCCGAAGGCGATTAATGAGAGTGTGTATTACAGCATCGACACGATTCATCTGGCGATTCAGGATGGGGTAAAGATCAATTTCCAATACTTTGACTATGATCTCAGCAAAGCCCGCGCCTATCGGCGAGATGGCGCTCATTATTGTCTCACTCCCCTGGCGCTCTGTTGGAATGATGACAATTATTACCTCGTCTGTTATAACGCTAAGTATGATGACTTTAACCACTATCGCATTGATCGGATGAGCAGTGTGTCTCTTTCCGCGGAACAGGCGGACAAGATTGACAAAGGACGTTTCAATGTGGCAGAACACATGAAGCGAGTCTTCGGCATGTATGGCGGTGAGCGAGTGCGGGCAAAGTTACGCTTTGACGAGAGCCTTATCAATACGGTGTTGGATCGTTTTGGGATTGACGCTCCTTTGCGCAAAGTAGACAGCGGTTTTGAGGTGACGGTGGAAATTTCCGAAAGTCCTGTTTTCCTCAGTTGGATGGCGCAATTCGGGCAAAGGGCGGAGATCATCGCACCCGATAGTTTGCGGGAAGCCATGCGAACGCTCATATTTGAGCTGTATGACACATACGCCGACAAATAGCATTCACTGTCCGTACTATGGGACACTCTTTTTGTTATGATACATACAACAACAAAAAGGGGGTCGCCACAATGACAAATACAAATCTACAAAGAGGACTTCGTCCGGAGGAGAGCACAGGAAATTTGAGACGATATTTCGACCATCTCCGCCGTTTTGAGCGGGCAGAGTCTATCATTCGTCTCTACGGGAATCATGTGTACATTTACCAGGACGATACTTTAGTCACGGTGCTGGCTCTCCCGGATGAGTACAGGGCTGACCTAGAGTAGATACATTATCACGCCGCCTCGCACACAAGCGAGCGGCGTGTATCTTGTTTATATGTACCAATTTCTCTTGCGGGAATTTATGAAATAGGCATCTTGACATTCTGCTTTTTGTGCGATAAAATTTAACTACACTTTTTTAAATGATTTAATTTTAGAAAGGTCATTACATTCCAGCAAAATAAAAACCACTGGTATGCATCGAAAAAACAAAAATACTTTTTTAAGTATATTAAATTTACATGATTGGGTGACGCTATGTCAGGTAGGAAGGGTGAACTTCATCCACTAAAAGAATTGAATGCCAACTTGGTACGGCACGCACTGTCTGAGATGAAGACCGCCACACGCAAACAGCTGGCAGAGCGTACCGGGCTCAGTCAGCCTACGGTCAATGCCATTGTGCAGGATCTGGAAGAAAAAGGTGTTGTGTATCCCGGGAACTTCGCCGCCTCAGAAGGCGGGAGACGTCCGAAGTGCTATACCTTGCAGACAGATCACCTGCGGGCGGCTATCATTCGGGTACTTCCTCGGAAACTGGCCTATGCGGTTGTAACGGTTGACGGCAAAGTGATCCAGCGCAATATATGGACACTTTCCGCCTCTGATTGTCATTTGGAAAAATTGCAAACACTGCTACAAACATTGAAAAAGCAAGATAGCAATATCCAGGTCGTCAGTATTGGTGTCCCCAGTGCAGTGGGACCCGGCGGGGCATTATATGCCATTTCACAAATACCCAGCTTAGAAGGCGTGACCCTTGCGTATGTGCTAGAGGAAAAACTGGGACTTCCTGTGTATGTGGAAAATGACATGAATTCTGTGGCCCTGGGCAGTATTGCTTCCGGCATCGGACAGCCGGATTCTGATTCCGATATGGTACTTGTACACATCGGGCAGGGTGTGGGTGCTGGCGTTGTAATGGGCGGGCGCATTGTGCGCGGGTTTTCCAGCTTTGCCGGTGAGATCGCGCACTTGACCAAAGTACCCGGAGTGGAACAATGTGAAGCGCTGGAATATTTACTGAATCAAGCCGAGGGACTCCAGCAAAAAGTGCAACTTATAACAGAACTTGTAATTAACATCATTTGTTTGCTCAATCCGCCGACAATTGCCTTTGGCGGTGAATTTACCACCGAAGAGATGATTCGGCATGTGCGGCATATGTGCGAAGAACGTCTTCCCCTTTGGACAATTCCTTCCTTTCGTCTGATACCGGATGAGGGTGCGGCTTATGAAAAGGGGCTTTTGACCCTTGTTCAGGGCGTACTATCAGAAGCACAGTTCGAGCGAGCGGGAGGAAATGCCTCATGAGAGAAAAATTCTTGGTAGCCGTAGATGCCGGTGGTAGCAAGACGGAATACGGCCTCCGCTCCCTCTCGGGCGGTGAGATGCGCCACTATGTATATGGTGGATCCAACTACAGAACGATAGGCGTAGAGCGGGCACATGCCAACTTGGTTGAAAGTTTTCACACCACCTGTAAAGCAGAAGGGCTGTCTCTGGAAGACATTCAGGGGGCAGTTTTTGGAATTGCCGGCTGTGATACGCCGGAGGATATTGATGTCTATCGTGAGATAGTGGGCGCAATCGGTCTTGATGAGACGCAAACCGCACTCTATAACGATTGTGAACTAGCCTTCTTAGCCGCGGCGGAAGCTCCGGGACTTTGTATGGTAGCCGGTACGGGATCGAACTGTATGGCCTTTCGTCCGGATCAGCCTGTCATACGGGCCGGGGGCTGGGGCGCACTCCTCAGTGACGGCGGGAGCGGCTTTTGGATCGCCCAGCGGATTATGAAAGAGATGTTACTCTTTGCTGATGGTAGCGGTACAGATCGTCCTGTTTACGCTGGCATTGCCCGCCACTTTGGGATTGATAAGCTCTCCGCTGTGCAAGGCCGATTTTTGGCAATGGATGTGGCAGAGATTGCCTCATCTACACGGGTGATCCTCGAATACGCCGAATCGGGGGATTCCTATGCCCGGGAAGTGGCACGTGAGGCGCATTTGGAACTTTGGGAACTTGCAACAACACTTGTACGTCGTATGGACTATACATCTGAAGAAGCCTTGCATGTTGTGCTAACTGGCAGTTTGTTTAAAAATCAGTGGTTCTTAGAAGAATTCTGGCGTGGGCTAATGGAGCGCACACCAAACCCCTTACATCGGTACCTGGTCACCGCCAATACCTCAGAAAACGCGATGCGTTTGGCTGAGCGTCTGTATGGCGTGGGCTAGATAAACTCTGGATACAACAAGATCAAGGTCTGCGGCAATGGGATGCATACCAGTAGGCTACGGACTGGAACTTGTTTTATCATAAAAAAGCCAAAAATTTATTTTAGGGAGGACATTCAATGAAAAAGCGTATCTTATCAGTTGTACTTCTACTTGCATTGGTCGTAGGCGCCTTTGCCGCTTGCGGCGGCGGAGACACTACGCCAGCTCCGGCGACTCCTGCTCCAGCGGCTCCGGCTCCTGCTCCAGCTCCAGCTCCTGCCGATGACGACGATGATGACGGAGACCGCGTATTTAGAGCGGCATTTGTCACACAGGCGATGTCTAACGAATCACAAGCCTTCTCTTGGAGAGAGTTCCAAAGATTGGCCCCTGAGTTCGGTTTCGAAATGACTGTATTTGCAGGCGAAAATGAGCCAGCAGTCGAGTTTGAAGGCGTTCTTACCGCGATTGCAAATGGCTATGATGCAGTATTTGTAAATCCAAGCTCTATCGAAGGTATCATCCCTGCATTGCAACAAGCAAGAGATGCAGGTCTCATCGTCGGTATGTTCTCATCTGTACTTCCTGATGAGCACAGAGGCGTTATGGACTTCTTCGTAGGTTCTGATGACTTCCTCGGCGGCGTACAAGCAGGTGAATTCGTATCTCAACACTTCCCAGATGGCGCAAACTTTGTTGAAGTAGGCGGCCAAGCTGGTCACTCTGCCGCGAATGACCGTCACAACGGTTTCCAAGCCGGTATTGCTGACAATATCGTAATGCTTGACTCACAATTCGCACCAACAGGCTGGAACACACACGAAGCTCTTGCAATCATGGAAGACTTCATCGTTCGTTTCGGCGATGACATTGACATCGTATGGTGTCACTGGGATAACG